>Ga0315913_1003844_pt1 | contig 18087 bp, 9 predicted proteins | sample MpolsnodulesMG_FD_207736 | JGI IMG/M metagenome (GOLD analysis project Ga0315913, IMG submission 207736) | Medicago polymorpha root nodule microbial communities from Los Angeles, California, United States - small nodules | ecosystem: Host-associated > Plants > Roots > Nodule | place: USA... | reverse complement strand
GTGCTTGAGCATAGGAAATCTCTTGCTTGTGTGCTTGAGTAATTTGAAGTCTCGTGCTAGTTGTAGCATTGAGCAGTTGTAATTTGATATTACATTTTAGTGAACTCTCCTTGGAAGTGCAAGGGGGACATGACTACTTCCGGTTTGTGGTAGGAACCTGTATAATTGTTTTGTGTCTTTCTTCTCTCTCTCTCTCTGTTTTTATCCGCTGCATTTAGATTCTGATTATCACTTCAGAAGCTGAAATCTATCTGCTTCTGAACAGTGACTTTAGTAGGAGAAAACGAAGAAAAAGCAAACACAATTCAACCCCCCCTTCTTGTGTTTTTCTCACCTTCAATTCGCTTCATGCTGCAAATATTAAAATAGAATATTCGGTGGCCCTGATTGGTAATAGTTCGAGTGGTTATTGTCTTCAATCAAATTCTTGGATTCTGGATGGTTTCACGATTTCGCCACGCCATTGCGTTTCAAAGATATTGTTACTGTGTTTTCAAAACCTCCATTGGCGCCTTGGATAAAGGTGAATTCTGATGGCTTAGTTACTTGGTTGCATTCTGCTTCTGGAGGTATATTTAAGGCTATATCGTATTTTTTTGCTAGAATTTTGGGTTTTTTTTTTTCGGTGTTTAAGTCTGAGATTCATGGGTTTATGCTTGTTATGGAGCATGCAATGCAAAATGGTTGGTGGAATGTTTGGTTGGAGAATAACTTTACTAGTGCATTAACCGCTTTCAAGTATGTCGATATTGTTCCAATTCGTCTTCAAAATCCTTGGCACAACTGTCTTCAGTCAGGTCTTCAGGTTGTTTCCCCTCGTATTTTTCGTGAAGGCAACAGGTGTGCAGACAAGCTTGCTAATCATGGTCATGTTATTCAAGGCTCTATGTGGTCGATTTCTTTGCTTGTTTTTATTAAGGATGATTTCTTTAGGGACCTTTATGATTTTCCCACACTTTGTTTCCCTTAACTTTTTGCTTTCTTTTTATTCTCTTTGTTTTCAAGGGTTAGGCCTACCCCCCTCTTGTAAATATTTTCCTATTATTTAGTAATATTTATTTTATGAGGGAGACGGTAGAGAATGAAGGTTTCTCATGGGTGTCAACCTAATTGGGATATTTACGTTTCCCTCGGATGCATGTCCTCCTCTTGATTCACCAAAAAAAAAAATTTGTTCTCTGTTCAAAAGAAGCCTAATGCATATATCCCATCCATTGATCCTACCATCATTGTCATTAAACATGTTGTTGTTTTGCTTCCCATCAACCTGCATTCACTCCCGTGGTTAACACGTCTTTATGTTTTGTCAACAACAACTAACATTACCTTTTACCTTCGTGACATAGAAGTTTACCGTTTCAGCTAAAAACTTAGCTTGGCACCATTCCGATCAAATCACACAAACAAATATCTCAAACTGATACCATCAAATCTATTGTCATGTTGTGTCTGTCAAACGATCCATTCCTTTTATTCGGATGCATAATTTTCATCCTCATCCCATTGTGAGATGCTTGAAAATATTTCCCAGCATAAACTCAATATCTTCACTAGAAGTGCACCCATTGCCTAAACCACCCCCAAATGACAGATAAACTATCGAAGTGACCTCTGAGCTCCCCCTCGAAAGTCACCATGGCATCATTATGTTTTTGCTTCTCCGTAATATCCAGTTTAAAATCTAATATCTCTCTTTGTTTTATGTTTTTCTTACTATGTTTCTCTATGTGAGTATTTTTACTTTTAGTTTGCTTGAAGTTTGCATGCCACACATTGACTGAAATGTTAGAGAAGGATTCATCTAATCGACACCTTAATTTAAGTAAGGATCTCGAAGCAGATATTACCAAATTCAATATCCTCTCAACCACACTCAAGACTTATCAACATATGGTTGGATTAGCCATTCTAAAGACCACTTATAGTCGATATAAGCGAACACCTGAAAATATTTTTTCTCGTAGATGGATCAAATTAAAGATTGTAGCTTTCACATCATTATTAACATCGACCATATATGGAAGAAATTAATTTTTTTTTATTTAATAAAAACTTTGGCATGTTAACACCCTATTGACTTCTAAAATCTTTATATGTAACTTTATGATGTATTTGAATATCTTAATCATCATTACATATATCAAAATATGGGTGAGAAATGCCCAAATGGAAGAGTCGAAAATTCGAAACTTGATCACAATATTCAACAACTTTAATTTGTGGATTGAATAAAGTTATTATTATGAATTTCAGCTAGAATCTGTCACCAATACTTTGATGTGTGGAGCAATTATCAACGACAACCAATAACCAAAACAATTGCATGCGATAACAACAAATCTAACAACAATGTAAGGAAAAACATCAATTGAGTCGAAGAACAACAAGATAAAAGAGTCGTAGAGAAGAAGAACACCACATTGATATTTGTTCATTCAGTTTGGTAAAAATTTAACCTACGTCTCGGGGAGAGAGATCTCTTTAATTAACTCACTATCAAAGAGTTCTTTACAAAGAGATACAAAGGGTTACAATAAATTATCCTTCAACTAGCTCTTTAAGAGCAAACCCTAGTTTCTATCATTTTTACTGAATATCTTCTCATGGCTAAAAGACTCAATGATTTCTCTATCCAATGTGTTTATAATTTTTTCCCAACCCTAGTTTCTATACCAAAGATCTCCTTTGATTTCTTAAGGATCTCATTTTTTGGTAAACCCTACTTTGCCTCAATCTCACATTTCATATGTTTCCCATGTGTTTCCTCAAAAGGAACCAATATTTTCCCAAGAATCTTATATTTTGGTTTACCACGATTCATAATTTTTCCACACTCTTTAAAACCCAAAATGTGAGAAATGTATTTACAGAGTTTGTTCCACCCTGAAAACTTGCGGCGACCAAGAAAACAGAAAAAACATGCCTCCACGTAACAAGTATTTTCCTCCGTGTCACTAGCTAGGAAGGACTTGAACACTCTTCCATACTCTAGATTTTAAGGCATACACAAGAGTTATTTTACCGTAATAGAAAGAAGAAAAAACATAAATCACTTCATATTTGATTCACTTTAGATCAAACACTGATTTTAGAAAATGAAATCAAGCAAAATCAAAAGCAGCACTCAACAAGTTTATTGTTTTTCACAAAAATGAAAACAGCTCTCAATAGAGCACACAATTTTGCACAAGATGATGATTCCAAAATCTCCGATTCAATCTTTCAATCGTTAGCCAAGAATCGAACAATTTCGCTCAAGATGATGATTCCTCCAACTTCTTATGTTTCAGTGTGTAAGTCACACTATACGTTTTCCTCCATTTGAATACACGTTTTAATTTTTTCATTAGCAATTGTTGAATTTTAAGTAATATGAATTGAATGTGTATCTAAGTTACTTGTGAAAAATTAAATTGTTTATGTCATGACTCATGAGAGAATGTTCAATTAATCTAGGTATATAGACAGCTTATAATGAAAAGTTTGTATCGTCCTTTTGCATTTCAAAACTTGGGCGTGTAGATAGATTGCTGAATACATCATCAAGGAAATTAAAGTGTGTTTCTTTAATTTTTAGCTATGAAGCACGGATACGGATACAAACACGGACACGAGACACGACACGGATACGGACACGTCAATACCGATAAAAATTTGAGAAAATCACATAATTAAGTGTAATTATATGTGTCTGTGTCGAAAACGACACGTGTCCGACACCACGACTCAGCTAATCTGATAAGTGTACATTCTTTATAGAATTTTAGGTTGTTGATCAACTTAAAAATATAAACATGTGTCTTTTATTATTGTTTCAATTGTCTTAATTACAAAACCCAAAAGGGGGACTACAACAACAAATTAAACAAATTGAATGGGGCACTACAAAACCCAAAAGGGACCAAACATGGGGGCTAAAGTCGTACAAAACAAATTTATACTAGGGGTGTCAAAATTGCACAATTGATAAACTAGGGGTTCTAAAAATTAAATTAAGCATTTCTTTTATCGAAATCTTCTTTTGCTCATAGAAACACACTTTCCTTGATGATGAATTCTAATAGAGTGATAGAGTGTCTGTCTAGTGTCTTCTTTTGATCATAGAAACTCACTTTCCTAGTTAAAATACAAACTATACAAACAGGAGTTTGTTAAACTCTGTAGTACTAACGCTTCTGATAAAGTGTGTGTCCAGTAGTGTTTGAGACCATTTGGTGTTCGATGCCGACACGATACTAACATATATAATTATATTCAATCATGTCAGTTTTCAAATTATAACTAGTGTCGACGTGTGTATTACATGATATCGAAAAAGCAGCTAATTCAACCAAGAGCACATCATTACTTGCTAATCAAGTTACTTAGCATTAACATAATTAGCCATTATTTAGTCTTAGTAGATTACTGTGTTCCTTCATTGTTGTATACATACATATTGTAACGCCTCATTCTGTAATAACAATCATTAATTTCTTCTTTTCCTTATTTCCTAATATGGTATCACGCGCCTTCTCCCTCGTGGGAAATGTTGTTTCGATCCATAACGGTTTCTAACCGTTTTTCTTTTCTGTTGCATTTCCTCTTCCGATCATCCTTTTTGATCGTTTTTCTTTGACCTTTGGTGCTAGATCGTTTTTCTTGTTTTCCTGTAATCTTCACCTGTTGAGGTGTTTTCTTCATAGTTAAGTTATCTTGGACATTGGGAACAAAATTCCTCCCATTGTAAAGTCTTGTGACGCCTCTTGAATCTTCATTCTTCATCTTCTCAAAGGCCAATAATTTTCTGAGGTCTTGATTTGCCTTATTTTCTTGATTTCATCGTGATTTACTTCTTGAACCCCCTAAAATTGCTATGTTTTGGGAAGAATCAAATTACAAACTCAAATATAGAAAACATTACAACTGTCCCGAAATCATAGGCAATTGCTCTAATACTCCTCTGGTTTGTTGGTAACACCTACTAAAATAGACTGAAAAAACATGTTAAAAATAATGTAAGATGACTTGTCATCAGACATAAACTTGACCCAATCAATCCAAGTGAATCAACCATAATAGGTAATGCAAAGAATAAAAACAACACAATGGATCCAGTCCTAATCAATTCAAACAAACAAACACGGCGTTTGTGAGCCAACCATGTCTAAAGCTTGGCGAATGAACCGACCGTTAACACAGGAACGAATCAGATACCATCAACTCCGTACAGCATCGGCAACAAGAATCAACGACTATTTCAAGCCCCAAACAGTCCCTGTCAAACGGAAAGATTGATGTGTCATGGAGGCAAACCTGAAACCTAGAAACCTGCAGATCTCAATAGGTTTGGACAATGATCAGATAATCTAGGAACGAGAACACCAAGACAACAACTGTTTGACAAACCCTTTTAGGTTTTCTGGAGAACCATAACCAATTAAACTGAGATGCAACACTATTTCTAGCCCGCGATCTGAATTTCAGTAAGATGTAGGATCTGAACGCTAATATATATACAGAATCCACACCTACAACTCACTATCCTGCAACACAGTAAGTTTCATGGCCATTTGTAGCCCACAATTAGTCTAAATGGCAAGGTAGTGCAGCAGTGGCACCTCAACGAACCAAGATCTTCGAAGAGGAAGGATTCACAAATCGACTTCAATACCATAAACCACCAAACGAACTGACTTCCTATCTGAGAGGCATATTTGTTTATTAGAACCTGTAGCAATCGTCGTAGATGACATCCGCGACTATGACCCAACCAAGACCATACCCATAAAGAACGAGAAACAACCATTCAACAATTGATCGTTAGTGATTACAGATCATTTGACAGGAAAACCTACCCGGATGGGGTTTACATCCAAACCCACCAACTCCAAACAACTGGAGATCTGGAACGATGGTGGTGAGGAGGGCGTGCACAACTCCTCGCACCACCGCTACAAACATTATATTGAATCAAAAAAAGGTTTCGATTTGTAAGGTTAGGCGGCATCGAAAGAAATTTACAGAGAGGTCATAGAATAAATAATACAATATTTGTCTTCTAAAGCATTCATCGGAGATGGTCAAATTCAATTTTCAAAAGTCACATACATATATACATATATGTTTAATCAAAACCAAAATTTCATAAATAAAAAAAAAAATACTTAACTAATTTTTTTTTTATAAACAACATTATATAACAAGCAAAAAGCGGTTTTTACCCACGTCTAAGCGTCTGGGGCTACAGGCAGGGGCGCCTGAGGCAGCAAGGAATGCTATCCTATGCGCATGGTACATGAACATGGGTGCTTGAGGTAGTCCCTCGGTGCAATTTCTTCCATTTTTGCCCTGTTTCGATCATTCTTCCGTCTGAAAACTCCTACGAACTTGAAATGAATTTCCTTCACTTTGTATTATCTTCAACAACCTTCTAAGAACCATTGATCTTCAATTCCATATCCTTGATCCTTCATGTGATGTCTCGATTTGTCGATTTACGTGATTACTCACTATAAAACACTCAAAACACCTATAGAGTTGCATGATCTAGGATAAAACTGAATTACAACAACTCGAGCGAAAACAGTACAATATGCTCCATAAACCACTGACAAATCATCTATCTCTCATCTTATTTGTCTTCAAATGCAAACAAAAGGACTCAAAAACATGGCCAAAATGTCATATGATGCTATGTCAGCAGTCACCCTGTCAACTCGTCGGACCGCCATAAAACATGGCGAGTTGAGATTTTCAACCCTACATCCCTAGTTAACCCACCCTGCCCTGCCTCTTTTAGACGGGTTATTGACAGAGCAAATTGGCCCTTTTTCTATCCATATGCATTTGGTTGTTTTGGATTCGACTATCCTTCCTTCATTTAAGGAGAATTCAACTAGTTGATGTTATCAGCTAACAACTTAATCATTTTAAGGTGTAAATAATATTTTTAATTTTTCCCTCAACAACATTTATATCTAATATTTTTTATTCTTACACGTATTATGATGTTGATATTTTAATATTAAGATATATTCTCCAATTCTTAAAGAAAATAGACTTTGATAATCTAAAATTTAGTTAAAGGTAAATAATTTGTTTTCTAAAAGGTAAGTAAACTTTATTAAGTATTGTTCAAATCATATATCATAATTGAGAATTTTAGTTTTAATTAAGAAATTAAATTTTGAACTTAATCAAAATTTGAGAATTTTATTATTAATTTAGAAATTTAAGTACCGTAGATATTTATTAAAGAAACACTACAAACTCAATTCATATATCATTAAATATAACTTAAAAAATAAATTTTAAATATTAGATAAATCGTACAATATATTATTTATCATTCTCATGTATTAAATATGAGTCGTGGTTGTAAATCATCAAGATCATGAACGCAACCAACACAACCATTATATCTAGTAAAATAATCAAATTGTTTAATCTTCATGTATTTAATATGACTCTTAGAATCATCAATTTCAAGTGAAAAAGAATATTATATATCTTAAAAATATATTAGAAATATAATGTGAATGAAAATTCTAAGCAATGCTTTTGAGAATGAATAGTTTGATCTCACTTGTCTATCTATACTTTTCTATTTTCCTCTTTCCTTTCTTCCTTACTATTTACATAGATTTGTATAAAAAGAAAAAACTTGTTTCAACGTATAGCACCTTGCTGATACTAAATAAAAATCTCTTATTTATATACTATTAACACATTATATTTTATTATTATTATTATAACTAGTGAAAAGACGAACACTCATGCGCTTGCCTTTCCGTTTTTTTTATTGCGCCAACGCGTATAGATTATCAACGATATTTTATAGAAATTTTGCGTGTAATTACAAACGATATTTTATATAAATTTTTTGATATATATGAAATTATAAGTATAGATGTTTGTGACTTTAAAATGTAACAAACTCAACAAATAATAATTATATTTTTCAATGACAACAATAATATAATAAAACTTGTAAAAAAAACAATAATATAATAAATATAACAAAAAATCTTATCTTTTTTAATAACACCAACAATATAACATTATTATAGAAAATTTTGATTAAGGGTATAATTGGAATAAAAAAAAGGTAGCCCAAAATCTCTCCAAAACTTCCTATTTTCTATATATCTGTACTATATATAAAGAAAATAGCATGTTTTCTCTTTCCAAAATTGCCCTCACGTTTCAATACAAAATAGCACATACAACAAGTAGATAAGAATATATTCAAATATTAAAATAAAGAGTAGATTACACTCTCATCCCCTCAAAATTACACTCATCTCCCCTTTTATATTAAAATATACACTCCGCTCCCCTCTTATTCAAAACATATTAGAAAATTTTTCACTCCCTCAATATTTTTTATTATTTCTAATAATCTTGCAAAAAAATAATAATCTAACACACTTCGAAAAAAATAGTATTGCGTGTCTATTTTAATATAATCAAAATTTGAATACAAATTTTTCTCTATTTTTTATTCACAATTTCACTAAAAAAAACCTATTATAAAATATGAAAATACCCAAAATAAAATTAAAATATGTGAAAAATTACTAAAGACAATATAATAAGGTTTTTTAAAAGTTAATTTTATACTCTAAATTATAAAATCAATAGCAAAATATTTAAATTTAATTATCATTGAAATTTAAAATATAAAGAAATGAATTAATTTTTCTTAAATGGTGGTTCAAAATTAATATATATCATAAAAGTATTTATTTATGTTAAAATAGATTAAGGTGTAGTGCATATTTAATTATTAAGGGAGGTGGTTGTAATTCAAGCATCTTATAAGGGAAGGGAGGATAAATTTTACTTTTCAAGGAAGAAAAGTGTATATTTTAATATAAGAGGGGAGATGAGTGTAATTCAACATCTTTGAGGGAGAGTAGTGTAATTTACTCTAAAATAAAAGTGTAACAAATGCGATATAAGTATATATACGTCCATTTTTTTTTCTTTTATCCTTTAAAAGTGTAACAAACTAGATGAGTAAATCTATACTTACTTTTTCATTATCCCAACTATACCCTTAAACAACTTTTTCTATAATAAAGATTTGTTGTTGGTGTTATTAAAAAAAATAAGAATTTAGAATATATATTTTTCGTTATATTGTTGGTGTCATTGAAATAGATAATCATGATTAGTTTAGTTTGTTATAATTTAAAAGCAACAGACATATATAGTTTTAATCAAAACCAAAATTTCACAACAAAAAAAAAACACCGTTCATAATTTTCAAACGTTAGTGCAATAAAAAGAGCGGAATGACAGGCGCGTGAGTGCCCTTCTTTTCACTAGTATATATAGTATAGATGAAACAACACAAAATAAAATTAAAATATGTGAAAAATTACTAAAGTCAATAAAGTATGCTCATTTTATAGTAATTTTTATTCGATAGGCCAAAAGAAAGGTTAACTATCAAGGTGAGTCTGGAGCATCACAACTAGGTTGGCAACCAAAAGAAACTCCCATTCTCTACCGCCTTCCAATACGTAATACTATTAAAAAAAGGTAAAAAAATATATACAAACGAGGGGGATTAGGCCAAAACTCTCTGAAAACCAAAAAGAAACGACATAAATAAACCACAAAACAGGCTACGGAAATCTAAAGTTAGGCAGCCCATGTCTGTCTCTAGCAAAATCAACTGACAGTAAAGCAGCGAATATTCCAAAACCAAGTAGGAATGGACTCATAAACTACCATGAGCTCATAAAAGCCAATGAATAACTATGTAAGCTATACATGTCACGAAGAGCAACTCGGGATCATTGTAACGAACTCTGCGAATGTTCCAATATATAATATTCATTGAGAAGATGGGAGTGGACCCTGTAAACGGGTTAGATAGTAAATTTTATACACTAAATTGTAAAATTAATACAAAAATCTAAATTTAATTATCATTGATATTTTAATCAGAAAGCAATGGATTTATTTTTCTTAAATGATGGATCAAAATTAGTATATATCATAAAAATATTTATTTATGTTAAAGTAGATTTAAGTGACAAATGTAGTGCATATTTAATTATTAAATGAGTGAGTTGTAATTCAAGCATCTCATATAGATGAGAGTATACAATTTATTTTTTAAGGGAGGAGAATATATAATTTAACATAGGCTTAATAGCAGTTTTAGCCCCCTAACTTTCCCAAAGTTGCGACTTTGTCCCCCTAAGAAAAAAAACTACAAAACCGCCCCCTAAGTTTTGCACATGTGGCAGTTTTGGCCCCAAGGCCAATTTTGACTCGGTCTACACTGACGTGGCACCCTAAGTGAGGTGCCACGTGTTTTTTTTTTAATATTTTTTTTGCCTTGGGGGTACAAAACTGCTACAGTTGCAAAACTTAGGAGACGGTTTTGTAGTTTTTTCTCTTATAGGCCAAAATCGCAACTTTGTAAAAGTTAGGGGGCAAAAACTGTTAGTAAGCCTTTAAAATAAAAGGAGAGGAAAGGGAAATTCAAACTGCTACAGTTGCAAAACTTAGGAGACGGTTTTGTAGTTTTTTTTTCTTATAGGCCAAAATCGCAACTTCGTAAAAGTTAGGGGGCGAAAATTGTTAGTAAGCCTTTAAAATAAAAGGAGAGGAAAGGGAAATTCAAACTTCTCTCCTCAGAAGAGGGGGAGTGTAATTTACGTTATATACAACCATTATCGTATCAACTTATTTACCATGACAAATATGAAGAAATAACTATTTAATAGCTGGATTCTTTTGTCAAAAAAAAAAAAGCCGGATTCTGTTCGTTGTGATTGATTTTTTTAGGTGTTTAGCGGCACTGTTTTGCTTTTCTTTGATGTTGTTTATGGACCACCTTTCTCTACTTCACTCATCCTCTCTTGTTTGTTTACAATCTAAATCATAACAAACCTTGACAGCGATATCAGTCGCAATGGGAGAGAAGGGCTTAGCTTTTGGCAAATATTTAATTAACTGTAACCAAGCTTGTGACGAACAAACAGTGTTTCAATAAATTACGCACTTACCATATTTGATAGATAGCTATTATGAAACCTTGATCGAAAATAACTTTGAATAAGAGGTTCAATAAAGAGAAGTGGAGAGCCGAGAGAAAGGAAAGAAGAGAGATATTATGAGTCTCACTTGTACATTTATGTTACATATGTAAACCCCACTCATAAAGAAATATAATATGATTTGAGTCAATAGAATGACCCAATAAACAAGTAATTAAAGGATATCAACTTATTAATAACTAAAAAAAACAAGGTCATTACTTTTTTTACTCTATGATTTCTTGTGTCCTTGTTCGGGTTTTTAAATCCAAAATATTTCAACGTGTTTTTAAAGGTTTTTATGGAATATTTATGTTGTTTGGATTCTATAATCCAAATTGCATAGGTCGCACAAAAAACTCATATGGTGGAAAAGAAGCAGTCAAAATAAAATTGATAAGCATTCTGAGATAATAAAGATAATTCATTCAACATGATTGGTAATTCAACAACGTAAGTAACAAACATACCAAGTAAAAACATGAGAGGTAGAGAGTGAGAGAGTGGCCGCCCTTGGTATTGCCAGGAGTCTGAAGGTGAAAAAACACAAGAAGGGGGGTTGAATTGTGTTATCTTTTACTTCGTTTTCTCCTACTGAAGTCACTGATCAGAAACAGGTAGAGTTCACTTCTGAAGTGATAATTAGAATCTAAATGCAGCGGATAAAAACATATATATATAGAGAGAGAGAGAGAGAGAAGAAAGACAAAGAAATTATACAGATTTCTTCCACAAACCGGAAATAGTCCTGTCCCCCTTGCACTTCCAAGGAGAGTTCACTAAAATGTAATATCTGATTACAACTGCTCACTGTTACAACTAGCAAGAGACTTCAAACTACTCAAGCACAACTGCAAGAGATTTCCTATGCTCCTGAACTAAATCAAGAGACTTCCTATGCTCAAGCACACAAGCAAGAGACTTCTATTCAAACAGAATTACAAAGAAATATGTTTGAGGTTGAACACTTGATATACAATCAGTGGTGTTCACAATACAAATTAGATACAAACTCTAGAATTTCTAAGATATGAACTTTGATAAGAAATTCTAAGTGAACTTTTGATGCAGAACAATTTCAGCAGAGCTTTAGCACTTGTAAATTGTTGTATGAGTCTTTCCATTCTCTAAGTCTTCACTCCTTTATATAGAGGTGTGAAAGAGACGTTGTTGAACTGCCAGCACATCAAAATAGAGTCGTTTGAAGCTTGACCAAATGACCAATGATCTGTTGTCTGATTTGGTTATTGTCCTTCGAAGGATTAATTTCAAATCCATTCCAAGTCTGGAGGAACAAAGACGCATGCATAGCTGTTGTTCTTGTCTTATTGCAGACACACATCAGAGTAGTGGAGGTAGTGGTTGTACACTTCGTACAATTTGTCCTTTTTCAATGCTCTTTAATGAATAAGCATCCAATGTCTTCAAATTCATTTGAGATAGTCGTTGCTTTACTCTTCCAGTCTTCTGCAATGATAGGCGTGATTCAATCTTCATTTGAACAACATTTGAAGTTCTTCAGTCTTTCAGCTTCTGATGATCTTTAGCTCCTAATGATCTTCAGATGCTTCTGATGATGTCCGCTTCTGCTGACCAACTTCTGAAGAGAGTGCTTCTGATGACGTCAGCTTCAGGACCACTTGTCTTCAGAACCTCTTTTCTTCAGCTGCTTCAAGTTTCCTCCTTGTTGATTCCATTGCTCTCATTTGTTCTTTCAGAACCTATGCCTTAATTAAGACACTGAAAATTTTGTCTATGGTCCTGCACACTTGAACAAATATTAGCATATTCAATTGACAATTTTTAATACCTTGTTATCATCAAAACTTAAAGGGTAATGTTAAACATATTTTGTTCCAACAATGAAGAGCAAAAATTTGAGCCAAAGTAACTACATGAATCGATTCACTAAATGAGTGAATTGATTCAGACCTTTATAAGACAACCTGCAGAAGGGAGACTTCTAAGAAGATTGACATGCATCAAAAGATAACTGAGTCGATTCAGACTGCCCATAATGAGTGTTGATACCATTCAAAACAATGTGAATCGATTCAGAGTAAGTCAGAGACATATGATGATACGATTCATGTATTTTTGAGAAAAATCAGAGTGAATCGATTCATACATGTCATGAGTCGATTCACACAAAGTCAGAGACTTTTGTGATACGATTCAGATATGTATGAATCGATTCATGCAGAAAAATGTGGAATTTTAACAACTGATATGGAAAGAAAGGGAAGACTTGAGACACACATAAGAATGGGTGCTTTAAAATATTCTAAGGTAACAAGTCTCTACTTTAAAAAATAAAATGCGAAACAAGATAACATCATTAAAAACTAGCTAGAGGCTTCAAGACATAGATTAGGGATGCCCGTTTGTTGAACTACTAAGTAAGCGTAGAGAGAGTGTGCTATGAGTGTCCTAAGATTCATATATGGGTGGACCTAAGGGAACGTCGGCCTTCATTGCCTTGGGAAACACTGCAAAGCCAATTTAAGTTTATGTTTCAATTACCTTTTAATTAACAAGACCCCGCACATAAGGATCATCGTGTGTTCAACAAGTGCAATTAGCCATCGGAGGGAAAGGCCTAATTAGGTACCCAATGGATGATGTCCATTGGGTCAGGTGGTGCCCCACCTATTTAGGAAACTCCCAACGACCTCATCACTTGTATAGTCTACCTAAGATAAATAAACGCGGCATATTTATTACTTATTATCCAACCATGTATATACAGAGGAAATTCGAAGAATCCTAACCGATGCTTTACGCAACCAAATACAGGTAAATTCGCTCTGTTGCAAACAGATAAAAATTGCAACCTATCTTTTATACTGTCAAACTTACAAAAATAAGTAACTAGAATTGTTCAGAAGAAACGACAATCCTTGTGGATACGATACTCTACTTATCACTTTATTACTTGGTGAAAACGACTGGTACATTTGCCATAACCACATAAACAGTCCATCAATTACTCCCATTTCCGTCGAAACCGGCATGGCCATGGTTGCCCCCAAGGTCGTTGGTACACTTGCATCCTCTGCAGGGATGGATGTTTGTGATGACATAGAAGCACCAGTATTGGCGGATTTAGTTATTTTATTAGAAGCTTTACCACTTCGTAAATGCATGCAAAAAGATGCGAAATTTCTTTAAAAAAAGTTTTACTGAAAATAGTTGCTAATCTTCAGAAAGACCGTTTCCACAAGAAAGGTTTTATTAAAAACAAGTTTTTTCTTAGAAAAAGTTTTGAAATTTTTTGGAAGATTATGGCAACCTCTTCCAAAGGTTTTTATTTAAACAATGAACAATGAGATTTCTCCCAAAGGTTTTTGGTTTTTTTTTTTTTTGAAAACTACAATGAAAATTTCTTTTCAAGGTTTTGAAAAAGACTACAATGGAAATTTCTTTCTAAGGTTTTAAAAAAAAATACAATGGAGGTTACTTTCCAAGGTTTTGAAAACAATTTTTGAAAAAGATGCACAAACAGGGTGCCATCGGGCGTGCCAATTTGTTTACCGGTGTTTTTGGTGAACAAATACCGACTGGTTTTGATTATAAAAAGAAGGGCCAAACCAGAGATCCTAGGATATGTTGTGCATTTTGTTGTTGTGCGTTCATCGAGTTCATAGGTTGCTTAACGAGCGGAATGAGACCGTGTGGCGTCTTTCGATAGGTTTTTAAAACATTAAGTTTAAATTGCAGAAACTTAAAGAAAAGAAAAAGTGCAAATGCAAGTGCATTAAAAATAAAGGTAGTTTGACAAATCCTTTACATACATTCTTTGTGACTCTTTTCTCTTGTGTCGGTACTTCGAGTGTTTTTAGAATTTTGTATAGGCGATTCGCGACACGTTTTCCCTATGGAAAACTATTATTTATACATAGGAAATAAGTGGAAAGAAACTAATCCCACGATCAGCACTCCTTCTATGTAAACAGTCACTTGTCTCCCACGTTCTCCTTTGAGGAAACTGCTTCTCCTTTGAAATTTGAATCTTTCCCGCTCCAAAGGTAGTTGCTTGACTTCGACGGCTTCGCTTCTTGCTCCGTATCTTGTCAAATTTCAATGCTTCAAGATTTTTTACGCTAAGTTCAACATATCGTCGAACCTCTTTGATTGGAGAAAAGACTTTGATTCCTGCAAGAGTAAAAGTAAACTAATGTTGACCACATTAAATGAGGCTGGTGAAAATACCAGCTAACAGACATTGATCGGGAGTTTCTTTATATATTATATGTTGGATTATGTTGTGAATCTGGAGTTTTTATTGATGTATTAAGAGATTGAGATATGTTGTTCAGACCTTGAGATATATGTAAACTTTGTTATTATTCCGTTGTGAATCTTTTTATGAAAACCAAACTTTGCCGTGATTTTGAGTTACTGAAGGCATAACACCTTGTATTTATTTTTTGATTTAATGCTAAATATCACATGTGGGGTTTGAATGTGTTAAAGAACCAGGATAACTTTGTCGTGTCATCTTCTATCCTTTATCTCTTTACTTTCTGCTACTACCTGTAAACATAATAGAGTTTCAAAAGTCGACAAATAAAATTAACATCCCCTTCACATCTTAGAATGCCACAAATTCCAAAGTAGATACACTCGAAGTAGAAGTGCTTCCAGAGCAGCTTTGTTGAGGATACATTGTTTAGGATCCAGCAACTCATAGTCATAATCATCTACAAAGGGAAGGAAGTCATAGACTTCAGGATTTGATCAACAATTGTTGGTGGTCTTGTAGCTTGTTACTGCCTGTGAGGATTGCATCTAAGATCAACCAGATGCATATGATGAAGTCACTCTACAAGCCATTTCATCACAACTTCTCTGTCAGCTTCTATAAATTCTTTCCCAGACTCCTTCATATCTTGACGAGCTTTGTCCACTTGCACAATGAGTTTATCCCATTTAGTTGAGTGCTCTGCAAAGCTGAAATCTTTCAGCCTTTCTTCCAGCAGATTTTAAACTTTGTTATAAACTAACGTGGAAGCAGAAGAACACACTTCGAGGGAAGAGAAAAAAAAAAAGGGAGAACAAGACGCTTGTCCCCACATTGGAGACGATACGAAAAATCCCACGTACTTATCACTTAAATATATAGAACCCTTATCTCATAACTGATAATTACTTGTCTTTAATCCAATTTAATCGATTTATGTAATTTATTTGTTTTTATTATGTGTTTTAATAATTATAACTAGTTGCCTATTTAAAATGACAATCCTAGTTGAGACGATTTTACTTACCACTTTATTACTTGAAAACGGTTTGGTGCATCTCTAAAAAAAAATCAATTTTCCTGACATGTTGAATCGTTATCTAATTGTACTCTCAACTTTTCAAATGATTTGATAATAAAAATGAGAACTAATGATTGTGGTACACCAATGAACCCCATAATAGATGATCCACCTTAGAAGCCATCCATTTTTGTAATTTGGAAATTAATTTCTCAAATATTTTCATATAAAGTTAAAGGAGAAACCTTTTAGTGTAAATTTATTTTAAACCGACAATCAATAATTTTGTCACTTCATACACTCAAATTTAAAAACAAATACATGGGTGGGGTAATATGGTAAACAAGAACTCTAATCAAACATTAGTTTTTAAATTCTTTTTCATTGATGATATATGTCCTTAAAGCTTTTTCATGTAATAAAAACAACATTTTAAAACGTGGTATATCAATAAAAAAAAAAATGAAAGAAATGGATTTAGGGTGTATAATTATGTATTAGGGTGCAAATAGGCTTCTCTTCACATTTTTTTGCTCGAGTCCAATATTTATGTATAAACTGGATTGCTCAAACCCGATATACAGAGTTAACCCATTAATGAAACATAATAAAAACATCAAATTGACGTACTATGAAAGCATAGTTGAATTGAAACCCTAATTTTTTTGACACAAAATACGAAGAGCAATGTATGGCGCTGTTCCAACTCCAACCTCCGATCCCAATGTTGAGGAAGAAAAGAAACCTGACATCTTCGAATACGTCTATTTGAAGGTTAAAGGCCAGGTTCACTTTTTCCCTTTTATTTATATTAATTTTATGTATTGAATATGCCGATTGATGTATTTTTGTTCCTTAAAATTTAATTATTGTTATGATTCATTTTACCAATGTAGACCTTTTAATTTATGTATATTAAATGTGTTTTGTTTGATAGAAGAATATTATGTTTGACTCAAGGAATATTAGTCAAGGTTTATAATTATTTTTGGTTTCATTTTTTGTAAATTTTAAAATTCAATGGACAATCACATAATTAGGCCAATCCAAAAAAAAAAAACCTCGAATTGGATAGTAATTACAAGTTCATGGTTCTTTTATGTACAATTGATTTGCCTGCGCCAATTATTTTACTACAAATTTTGGCATCAAGTGGAGGTTACATTTTCTAGCCTATTTTTTAGGCCATGACTAGGACAATAAAAATGTTATTAATATAAAGATTAAAAGTTGTTTTCCAATGGAAGAGTGCAATGGAAGAGTACTTAAAAAAATATTTGGGATGCGATGGACAATTCATTAATCAATTAGTGTTTTCTTAGGTTGTTTAAACTATTCTTCAGGTAACAGTAACATTACCAATATACTAAAGAAGAGTGGAAAAATAAAGAAGATATCATTTTGATAAAGTGTCTATAGATATATTATGTTTTTATTTTAAGTTTAACAATATATAAGTCTAATGTAATTAATAATTATAGTTACAATAGTGATATTTTTATTTTTGTAGCATATTATAGAAATCCAACAATGTATAAACCTTACATACTGGATTCTAAACAAGCTGTGTACTCATACCGTTCCCTAGAGAATTATGAACTAGGCGACTGTAATTTGAAGTGTCTCAGAATATCAGTTCATAAATTTATGGGTTAAATAAGTTTTTCGTCCTTATAAATATAGCGAATTTTGATTTTAGTCTCTAAAAAATTAAACTGAATGTTTTCATCCTCACAAATTTTTTTATTTTGTTTTTCGTCCTTAATGGCCATTTTATGTTC
>Ga0315913_1003839_pt1 | contig 18102 bp, 9 predicted proteins | sample MpolsnodulesMG_FD_207736 | JGI IMG/M metagenome (GOLD analysis project Ga0315913, IMG submission 207736) | Medicago polymorpha root nodule microbial communities from Los Angeles, California, United States - small nodules | ecosystem: Host-associated > Plants > Roots > Nodule | place: USA... | reverse complement strand
TTTCTTTTTAATTTATTGATGAAAGTCTTATTAAAAAAATAGCCAAATAAATTTGAGATGAATAAAAAAATATTGGAGAAATAACCAAATCAACCCACCCGATCAAACCGAGACCCGTCCAAACCGAAACCCGCACAAACCGTAGTAATTTGTGGGCGAAATTGGATCTTTAAATTGGACGATCGGTTTCATACATCTTGCTGAGTTTGAGCCCGAACCCGACCGTTGCTCTACCCTACACCAAGGTCAAGCTTTCTCGTATTCTACTATTTTAAAAATTAATAAAATTAATTAATTTGTTATTACAATGGTGAAGTTAACATGTGCTGCAACTGTTTTTCTTTCCAAAAAAAAAAAATGTGTTGCAACTGTTGGGTTAGTCTCAACTATTTTTTTTACTAAAGTCTCAAAGTGTAAATTTAGCTTTTCCATATCATTGCAATATAATTTTCAAAAAATAATTCTATTTCATTTTAATTTCATTTTTTCCCATAAAAATCTTTGATCTATCATCAAACACACAGATGTTTTGCTTAATTTTAATCTCTACCGCATATATTCACAGCAAGTCTAAAACATGAGGTTCAAAGAAATTACTATAATTCCACAAAATAAGAAAACTGTTGTCCACAAAATACTTTTTTTTTTGAGAGGTCCACAAAATACTATAAATTAAACATTTTACCAATTATAATAAGTTTCAGATAATTTGGTACCAAGCTTAAAACATAGGCTCAAAGAAATTCAACAATTCCAAGTCTTCTCTGCCTTTTCAAAGTCTAATAATAATAAGTCTTGCAGTTTTGGAGCTATTTGATTTTTCTAACAACTAGACCCCATTTGCATCTTGAAACTGTTGTCTACATATTTTCTTATCAGTCACACCCCAATTTATCCTGTTTGGAGCTATTTCTTTTTTCAAGCTTTCATAACCCAACATCTTATATATAATCACACTAGAATCTCTTAACAATTCATACTCCCATTTGAATTAAATTTTCTTCTCTTATCCCCAAAATCATTCATGATGATCATTCTTACTTCACAAATGTCACTTCTTTTGCTTCTACTTTTATCTATAACCACATCCCACACAATCATGTGCAACAATGACAACAGATTGGTCCGATGCAATGAGAAAGATCAAGAGACATTATTAACATTCAAAAGAGGAGTCGATCGTTACACACCTGATCCGATGTCAACGTGGTCAACCAAAAAAGATTGTTGCACATGGAAAGGAGTCAAATGTGACAACGTTACTGGTAGAGTTACAAAGCTTGATCTTAATAATCAACTTTTGCGAGGTGAGATGAATCTTTGTATTCTAGAACTTGAGTATCTGAGTTACTTGGATTTGAGCGAGCATTATTTTCATGTGATAACTATTCCAGTCGTTCAACACAACATCACACATGCATCTAACCTTATCTACCTTGATATATCTGCTACTGGATATTCGAGTCTTGGTCTTCCTCACATAGATAATCTTCATTGGCTTTCTCCACTTTCTTCTTTGAAATATCTCAACCTCAGTGGAATTGATCTTCATAAAGAAACCAATTGGCTTCAAATATTGAATACACTTCCTTCACTATTAGAAGTACAATTGTCAAATTGTAAACTTGGCAACTTTATGATCAACCCATCTATTGCATATTTGAATTTGTCTTCACTTGTAACTCTTGACCTTTTTGGGAACAACTTCACCTCTCATTTACCAAATGGGTTTTTTAATCTCACCAAACACATCAACTATCTTGACCTTTCATATAGCAATATACATGGTGAGATACCTTCTAGCTTGCTAAACCTTCCAAATTTGAGACAACTTTATCTCTCTAATAACCAACTCCAGGGACCAATTCCAGATAAAATAGGCCAACTAGCACATATTCAAGACCTTGATCTTTCCTCTAACATGTTAAGCGGTTCCATTCCTTCAACTCTAGGAAACCTGTCATCCTTAAATGACTTGTCTATTGGCTCTAATCGTTTTTCTGGTGAAATTTCAAATTTAACTTTTTCTAAACTCTCTAGTTTAGATTCACTAGATATGAGTAGTTCAACTTGTGTATTCCAATTTGATTTGAATTGGGTTCCTCCTTTTCAACTCTCTTACCTTTCATTGGAAAATACAACTCAAGGCCCAAACTTTCCATCTTGGATATATACACAAAAATCATTGCAATTTCTCGACTTATCGAGCTCAGGAATTTCCTCTGTAGATAGAAATAAGTTCTCGAGACTTATAGAAGGAATACCTTTTGTTTATTTATCATACAATTCACTGACTGAAGACATATCAAATCTAACGCTAATGGGTGGTATAATAAGGATGGATCACAATAATTTCACAGGAGGACTCCCAAACATATCACCAATAGCAGCTGAAGTTGATTTGTCTTACAACTCCTTCTCAGGATCAATTCCACGTAGTTGGAAGAACTTGGAAATCGTGAACTTGTGGAGTAATAAACTATCTGGTGAAGTTCCAATGCACCTCTCTAATTGGTATGGATTGCAAGCCATGAACCTAGGAGAAAATGAATTTTCTGGAACTATACCAATCAAGATGTCGCAAGATTTGCAAGTGCTCATATTGAGAGCAAATCAATTTGAAGGGACTATTCCAACACAATTATTCAATCTCTCTAAGTTGTATCACTTGGACCTTGTACAAAATAAACTTTCAGGATATATACCAGAGTGCGTCTATAACTTGAGTCATATGGTTATCGATTCTTTTGAACCCAACCCATTTCTTGGTAACCGTGTCCCTATAATTAATTTGTTCACTAAAGGTCATGATTATGTGTTTGAAGTAGATTCAGAAAGGCGAACTATTGACCTTTCAACCAATAGTTTGTCTGGAGAAGTGCCATTGGAATTATTTCAGCTTGTTCAAGTTCAATCATTGAACTTATCTCACAATAATTTGACGGGAACAATACCCAAGATGATTGGAGACATGAAAAATATGGAATCTCTCGATCTCTCAAACAATAAATTTTTTGGTGAAATTCCTCGGAGCATGGCTCTCATAACCTATTTAGAGGTTTTAAATTTATCTTGCAATAATTTTAACGGAAAAATTCCAATAGGGACTCAACTTCAAAGTTTTGATGCATCGAGCTACATTGGGAACCCACGATTATGCGGAGCTCCTCTTAAAAACTGTACTGCAGAAGAAGAAAATCATAAAAAGGCAATGCCATCTAGAGGAAATGAAGACGATGAATCTATAAGAGAATCATTGTATCTAGGCATGGGAGTTGGATTTGCAGTAGATTTTTGGGGGGTTTGTGGTCCTTTGTTTCTTATTAGGAAATGGAGGAACACATACTATCGATTTATTGATGGAGTGGGTGACAAGCTCTATGTAACTTTGATGGTAAAGTTAAACAACTTTCATAGAAATCGAGCTCCTACCAATTAAGGTTAGTGAACCTACTTCACAGTTTATTGATTAAACTATACAATATTTTGTTTTATTCACAATTTATGTATGACATGTTTTATTGATCAAACTAGAGAGTATTTTGTTTTATTCATAAGTTATGTATGACATGTTTTGTTAATCAAACTAGATTATTTTGCTTTATTATGAAATTCTATGTCAAACTTATATTCATTTCATTTTCTTCATATTTTATCAGGTGGTTATGCGTGTGGAAGTTCCTGCATTGTTATGCAAATTGTGGATATAATTTTTCAAAGAAAGCCAATATTGTCACATCAATAATTAAGAGTTGTATAAGATGAGATTATATATATATATATATATATATATATATGATTGTACCTTTGTTGCTTCTGAGTTAATCTTTTACTTGTTGTAATGTTTTTATACAAGTCATGGAATGGTTGCATTGATGGTGTCAACTCTTGTCCTCACCTCAGGTTCTCTGTAGCTATGTCCTTAATTTTAATTCAAAATGTATTGATTTTGGAAAGTGTTGCTAATGTTAAGGGTTAAAGTAAATTACTTGTGTTTATTTGTTTATATATCAGTTTATGCAAATGGTTGCATTAGGAGTTTTTGTAGAAACTTGTCTGAACAATAGTTAAAAATCAGTTCAATAATATTTTCGGTCACCAAAAAGATTATTAGACTGAGTCGCAGACTAGGTCGTTCTCAATAGAAATTTGACTTAAGAAGAGCGTGCTTACTGACGCATGCAAAACGCTTACGTGGTGATGACGTGTACTGAAACAAAAAAATTCCAAAAACTAATTAATTAAATTTATGTTTCGGGTCAATAAAAATTAATACACCACACAACCCAAGCCCTGACACGACCTAATCAGAAGTCCGGAGGCGACATTGTGTATATGGTGGTCACTTAAAGTGCGTCGTCACCCATCACCCGTTTACAAAACTGGGTGCACTCCCGAGTCCTCAAGGGCATACACACCCTTGAAAGTGATACCTCTGTTGAATAAACACTAGAGTAGTGTATAATCTACATGATACTGGACATAATTTTTTTTCAATTAACACGTCGAACACTCATAATATTCCAATTTGTTGTAGCTTCCAATCTAAATTAGCTGAAGATGCCATCTGATTTGATTTGGACCGCAAAAGAAATACTTCTATTGTCATATATATCTAAGGGAGATTAGTCACTTTAGTCCCTGAATAGGAAGAAGTCGTCATTTTAGTCCCTGAATGCAGATAAATTGCAAAATAGTCATTAAATGTAGACTTTGTTAGTCAATTTAGTACCTGAATTCAGACTCCGTTAATCAATTTAGTTCCTGAATGTAGACTCTGCTAGTCACTTTAGTCCTTGAAATTGACTAACAGAGTCTACATTCAAGGATTGTTTTGCAATTTCTCTACATTCATGCACTAAAATGACTACCCATTTTCTATTCAGGAACTAAAGTGACTAATTCTTCTATAAGTAAACTTAATTGGAACTTGCTAATGTTTTTTGGATACAATCTTAAAACTCAAATTAATGTTAACCACTGCTACTAGGTAGAAAGCATTGTGTTGGATGCTTTCAATTAACTATTCTCGTAAGTGGTAAGAAATTTAAACTCCTTAAAAAAGTGATTATGTATTCGATCATTGACGTTGGAAAAAATTAGCTGGGAGGAGAATATTCATCTTGTGTGTGTTATAAGTTTTCAAACGAAGATTAATCATCGCTAAGTGACGGTGAAAATTTCGTGCCATTAACATAGTAACAAAAAAAATTTTTGCACTTTTTTTGTAGTATGGTTTTAATAAGGTCGATGGACTTTACGGACAACATAATATTTTTGAAAAAAAATTTGCACTTTTTTTCCTTAAAATGAATAATTAGTTAGTTGGTGTATATCTTTAATATTTCATATTCTTATAACTCTTATTGTTAATGGTTATTTATTACTTTTCATCGTTCACTTGCCTTTTTGTTTTTGAGGGAATCGTTCACTTGCCTAATCGTGTAACTTTATAAGTAATTACTCATATTTAACGTAAAAAATAAATAAAACAAAAACTCATATTTTAGTGAATAAAAGAATTAGGGGTTTAGTGAATATTACAAAACTTTTATGTTCTCTATGTTTTTTTAATCTTATAACCCTTCTTATTTATTTTTTTACAAAATATATGTTTTTCCTTTAACAAAAAAAAAAAAAAAAAGAATCCCTAAACCCCTAATTCTCCTTGGAGTTTGTTTTCTTTTCTAACAAAACAGAACAGAGACTCTTCACTTCTCCCGCCGCCACTCCCTCTCCGGTCCGCCACCAACCCCTTCACAGTTTACACCTTCAGGTTTGTTTTCGCATTCTCCCTTGTTACTCCTCCATTCAACCTCTGTTCCAAACCTTAAGGCTCATTTTCGTGCTGGTTTAGGGTTTATGTGTTAATTAGGTTTCATTCCTCAATTGAAATAATCATTTTTGATTTTTGATTTTTTTTTTTAGTTTCATTTCACTTCTGATTTCTTCTAGTTTGTGAGTGCTCAAGTCTTCAATTAAGTGTTTCTCATTTGCTTGAATTGACTTATTTCAGTTTATCTACTAGTATATGAAAACAGCTTACAACATTGTTCATAAGCTGTTTTTCAGCTTATTCTCATAAGTTCTCGAAGATAGTTAACGAAAATAGCTTATATCTTTTACCAATTTTTTTTTAACTTTATTTTATCTTTTGCTATATAAATAGCTTTTACATCAGCGCTTATCATTGTGTTATAAGCTGGAAATAAGTTGTTTATCCAAATAGGGCCTTTAATGATGCTTAGGACTGTGAATATTATATGTGGGTTTTTATTAATGTGGAAAATGTTGAGCACTCTATTTCTTATTTTATTTATTTCTTATCCTTGTTGAACCAATTAAACCATGAGCCAGAGACGTCTGAATTGGATCTTAGGTCCGGTTTTTTAAGTCATTGAACTAAACACATTTTTTAACAATCAAAACCCTCAAACCCTAAAAATGATAGAAACCCTAAAACAACAAAACTGAGCAGCTCCACGAAATCAAAGCAAGCTTTGCCCTTGTTGTATTGTATATCAAAAACAACTTGGATTAGAGTTGCACCATTGAAAATTTCTACTGCCCGGTTAACGCAACTGGACTTATTCTGTGTCTCAAACAGTGTGAAAGTCATCGAAGATTTCCTTTTTTTTTTGTTGCATATTTTATGGGTATCTCTAAATTTGTAGTTAACTGAAAGAGATTTTTATGTAGTTTGTTAAAATCTTTGAACTCGTGTACTTTTTGTGTTGTTATTTAGTTTTGCCATGTCAAATAGACAAAGCCTTTTTTTGTTGCGTAATCTATGTCCTGTTAAAATTCATAAATTACCATAAGCTTTACTCTTTATGTAGATCCCATTTTCTTTTTTATATGGTGGTTGGCAAGGAATGTTAAGTTGAAATCTTTGAACTTTTAAAGTTCTGTGGTCTATTATATTGGTTTTTATCAGTTTGTTGTAGTAGTTGAACTTTTTAAGTGATTTGTGATTGTTATTTTATGATTGAGTGACCCAATTGAGCTCTTGGTTTGGATTGATAACTAAAAAGTGATTTTCTGTACGTAGTGCTGACAAAGTCTAATATCCGATTTAGGTGATTTTGCTACCTCGTTTGTTGTTTGAAGGTTAACTGAGATGGTGAAGGGTAAGTTAAAGGAACCTGTTCTAACGGCTTTCACACCTAATGGTGACTATGCAGCTATTCTGTCTGCAAATGGGACGGCAAAAGTAAGCATTGCCTTCATCTCCCTTTCTGTATTTGATGTTTGGTAGTAGTTTTCATTAGCCATTTATGTTAGGATAAGTGTTTTATCTAATTTTGGTACAATTTTTTCAATCATAGTAATTGTTAACTCTTCCTTTGGCATGATTTCATTTAGCTTCTAGCTTATAGAAGCTTCTTAGTTAAAGCAAGTTTATAGTTATTTACTTAAAGAAAAGTCAATATAAGCTTAAATGTGTTTATGAAGTTAAATTAGAGAGCTTATGAAAAAGTTTAGATTACTAGCCAATTTCGTCTTTTTATGAAAACTGTTGTTTAATAAATATTGCAAGGTTATTTATATTTATATATAAGTGTTTATTGAGTAGTTTATCTAAACTGCTTCTTTGAATTTACGGTTCTTAAATAACTAACTCATACTCTGCCCGTTACCCTACAAATCTTATTCATATATGCTGAAGACCAATTCAATTAAAATTATGTCAAATGAAATTTATAAATGACAGAATGTCAAACAATAGAATTTATATCCAATCCGACGATCAATTTACATTGCTGTTGCAAATAAGATTTTGTTGGATATTTGAATTCTTCAATCCTGCTTCTTATAGTTCTTGTAATGTTGATGGCAAAAATTCATCTTCTATTTTTCAGATTTGGAATACAAACAGTGGAGATTTGTTAGCAGAGGGGAAACCATCTGATGGAGATCATGATATTCGTTATTCTTGTATTGCATGCAGTTTCACTGGGAAAAAGGTAGTGTGGAATTTTAAGAGAATATTTTCCTCACTAATGCTTTAAAAGGCTTGATTCTTACTTTCTCCATTGTGTTGTGGGCTGCTTTATATTGTAATTAGCGTAAAAAAGGTAAGGGAACTTTCTTGTTAGCTCTTGGAACAGATGATGGAAAAGTTCTCGCCGTTGATGTTTCCACTGGTGAGAGGAAGTGGCCTACTAGTCATCCAATTCCCGGGTATTTTTGTCATTTGAATTTATTTATTTTAAATGAAAATTTTCTACATATTCATCTTATGAAGTGTCAAAACATTATTGCACCATTGAACAAAGTAAAAACTATTCATTCAAATGAGTGCTTCTTGGCTTCCTCTAATCTCCATGCATGGTGTATTTAATAAAAGCAATCATTGTTTGATTATGTAAAAGTGTTAATTGACCTTGGTTATCTTGGAGAAACTTGAGCATTCTTTGGTATATTAAGCAAATATTAAATTTGTCATTGGACCCAAAAGACTTATAGTTGATCTGGAAAAATCTCATGGGTAGGGGACCAGATATGAAATGTGAACCAATGTCTGGGTATTCGTGCAGTCATGTTAATCCATTGCCTAAGAATTTTCCCTACCCTATGAAATGAAGCAATGTTAAATAAACTGCACTGGATGTTTTTCATGTTCACTACTACGTTATGGTTAAACATATTGATGTCATTTATGCCAACCCTTTCTTCAGTTTCATACACTGGCTTTGTTGGATAGTCTATGTAATTGTGAATGAGGGTATATTGGTCAGTGTAACACATTAGAAATACTGTACATTGGCTTAGTTTTAGAATATATTTTTGTATAGTTCATATTGATATTGAAACAGAAACTTGCATCCCATATTTAAAAATGTATCGATTTCCTTAATATTACCAGTTTCACAATTGGCATCTATATGTTGATTATGCGGCTTTAATATGATATTAAATGATAATTAATACCGGTATATAATTTGTTGTTCTTGCTCATCCATATATCATCATACAGTGGGATTTGCGGACTTTCATTTGCAAAAAAAGGACAGCTTCTTTGTGTTGTTGGACATGATGGGAAGGCATATGAGTTTAATTCTGAAACAGGAGAGCTTCTAAAGGAGTTTAAAATCTCAAAAAAGTCCATCTCTTCACTGGCTTTCTCACATGGTGCGTACTAAATTACTTTTGGATCTTGGTCCATCCTAACAATTAATCTTGTTGCATGGTAGTTGACACTCGTCATTTTACTTTTTGTCCAGATGAAAAATATTTAGCTATTTTCAGCTCTAGACTACGAGTTATAAGTTGGGAAACTGGGAAAGAGGTTCTGAAGTGCCCTAATGATACGGTAAGCGTCATTACTTATTCTGGATATAAATATTTGTCTTTACAAGCTCAAAGTATCGTCATATTTTACTTTTATGCCTTAACAGGGACATATACATCGCGTTTCTATATCCAATGATGCAAAATATTTAATTACATCAGATTCTGAGAGTAAACATCTTCAAGTTTGGAGGTGTGACTTAAGTTTAGGAACTGTGAGTGGTGGTCCAACACTATCCTTGAGGCATGCTCCATTGGTTCTTGATTGCCACTCTGGTGGCAATGAAGATGATTTAGTTGTCTCGGCAGTTACGTTTTCAGGTGGAACTTACATATGGAAGAATTTGAATGCCTCTTCTGAAGGTCAAGTACACCGAACTAAAATAACCTTGAAAACAGAAAAAGTCGAAAGTGATAAGGAAAATAGTGAAAGTTCAAAGAAAAGGCGCAGTTCCTTTATTGCATCCAAATTCCAATCCATGGGGGAAGACGGACAGATGAAAGCTTTGGTAACTTATGGCTCTGTAGATCATCCACAGTTTACAGTCTTAAATATTAGTGATTTAGGGGAGAATGTGGTATTAAATGTGGGAGATCAGCTTGATTCCATTCAGAAGCATGACAGCCCTTCCAATAAAGGTCAGATATACTAAATATGTGTTTAGTTTTTCTTACACCCTCATTTTTGGTTCCGTTTAGGTAATTATTAGGTGATCTTGATTTATATGATGTTTTCAGAAAATACTTTTCCTGCCCTAGTGGGAGTTGTTTTTCAACTTTATAGATTGTTGATATACTCATTTTTAGGAGACAGGGGAGAGGGACAGTTACAGAAGTCATTAATCAGCTAGACGGGATATAACTAAGAGGAATAAGGGTAGCAAAATATGTTATGCAAGTTTAGAAAGTTAATGTGAAAAGAAAAATTCATTGTGAAGGGGAAACCCTTAAAGTAGAGATCCTATTAGCAATCATGCATTCAAATTGTCAATTTCTTTTCATATGTTTTAATCAGTTTTCAACTCTTTTCTTTGAATAAAACATGAAATTCTATTTGGAATAAAATGTCACAATTTTGTTAGTTGGGATACTCTTATTCCATTATAAGCTTGTTTATCTTTAAGAAGTTCTCTAAACGTTTAAAATCTTATTTCTGTCTGTGGCTTGGAACTGAAAGCAGCAGTAGAAAAGGAAAGCAAAAAGTCTAAGAAAAGACAAGCAACATCTGATCCTGATCTTCCAACCACAACTGACAAGGTGGATTTGGGTAAGAATTATAATATTTTAAATTGTTTGCTGGCATGAGCAAACTTTCTCCACCTTCTTTGCTTAGGTTATCTTTGTGTTTTGGATCCCATTTTGGTCTTTTGCTCCCATTGAAATTGAGATTACCGTTTTACTGACGGCGGTTTGTTAACCTGAATTTTGAAAAGAACATATACCGTTAATGTGTGTATGCTTTGCATGGAAAACTTTTGAACTCACAATAGTTATTTTAGGCTATAGCATTGATTGCTATTAAGAATAAAAGAAAAAGGAAAAATAGCATCTTTGTTTCCATATAGTTTATGCTAAGGTGTGATAAATGTTAGTTTCCTGAAACTCATGATTAGCTTTAATAAGACAGTTTGGTTTATGAAAATCGTTTTCCATTTGCATGTTGATTTATCTTCAAATGTACGTGTACCACTTTGGTATGATGAGTAATCTTACCATCTGCACTATTATTTTTTTGAATGGTAATCGAACCCTTGACTTACCCACTCCACTCCAATTTATTTTTTGAATGTTAATTATTGGTGAAGTATTGATGGCATTTTTGGTACTGATATTTAATGTAGATCAATGTGAGGTTGTTGACGGAGTCCTTGATGATGATCCAAATGAGCAAACAATTGGGGAGAAACTGACTAATCTCAATTTGCTGGATGAAAACAAATCCAAGAGTGACAAAGAGCAAGTTTCATCGAAGCCTCCAAGTGCAGACAGTGTAGATGTTTTGCTTAAGCAAGCATTGAATGCTGATGACCGTGCCCTTCTTCTGGATTGCTTGTACACGCAAGATGAGAAGGTTATCTTTTTCTCCTGTGTACTGAACTGCGTTTGTATTTGAATTGTAAATTGCCAACTTTCTCGATCACTTATCTGTGATGCAACTCCTTTTGCAGGTTATTATGAACTCAGTTGCACAATTAAACTCATCCAACGTCCTCAAACTTCTTAATTCTCTTATATCCATTATTGAATCTAGGTAATACATCATAACTATAATAAATTAATATATGTTTAGTGTGCCAGAGAGTGTTCCCATTGAGCATTTAACTTACTTGGCAGATGTCTTCCATGAGTGGCCATTTCTAGATTTTTAATTTCTTTTTGTTCGTTTTCCATCTTGCTTGTAAGGGAGGGGGAAGGAGAAGATAAAAAAAATTAATATAGCAGTCCATTTATTTTGGTAGATAAAGCATGAGCAAAGAGATGATACTCTCCTGGTTAACAGCCAGGAAATTTGTTGGTCAAAATTTTGGTCCTTGAGGATTATTAACAGACAAAATGGTAGCATATTAGCATAACTAGTATCTATATGCTGTACTTTAGCAGCAACCGAACAAATGGTTATAATTAACCCCTGTATGTACTGTATCAAAACCTACAGCACACAACTAATGAATTATATATCCAAGTTATTTTCTCTTTATTTTATAGGCGTGCAATTTTTACTACGGATGATTTATATATATTTGAAGTTATTTTCTTTCTTTCTCTTTTTAGGGGTGCAATTTTGGCATGTGCTCTTCCATGGCTGAAATGTCTACTTCTACAGCATGCAAGTGGAATAATGTCCCAGGAATCTTCTTTAAAAGTTTTGAACTCTTTGTTTCAAGTGAGTTCTGCATGATGGTTCTACTTGATTAGCACTTAATATGTCATTTGCTCTACCCATGTCTTTTAAATTACCAATTATATGCATTTCATATCTCATTGCCGTGCTTAAGAAAGGCATTGTATTTAACTGTAAATAAATCGAGCTTTTATGTGATATGCTACAATACAATATGACAAGTCAAATTGAGCTTTTAGTGAATTGATTGGATTCTTGTTATAAATCTACAAGTATTGGGTAATTGGTAGTAATCTTAGGAGAAGATACTTTTTTTATGATCTGCTACAATACAATATGTCAAGGCATCATCATTGCACCACACTATTTTCATTTTCTTTATTATTTGTTTTTCTAGTAGTTAATGAGCTTGATTCAATTGTTCAACAAATTGGAGTAACAAAATCTCTCAAAAGTTTGTAGTATACTTGACATGCTTGTGAAAGGATCTTTGAACTATTGATCATTTATACCAACCAATTAGTAATTCTTTCCTTTTTTATCTATTTGCTGTGCAGCTGATAGAGTCTAGAGTCTCCACTTTTAAATCTGTCTTCCAACTCTCAAGTTTCTTAGACATCCTTTACACCGGGGTAAGCTTTCTTTCTGCTGTCTACAAATGGTTAGCATTGAGTTTATGATCGATCCACCTGTGTTTATGTATGGTTTCTTTTGAATAGGTGCTTGATGAGGAGGTAGATGAAGTTGAAACAGTGCCAATTATCTATGTGGACACGGATGATAGTGAAAGAGAATCCGAGGATGCCATGGACACTGACAAAGATAGCAAAGATGGGGAACTATCAGATGAAGCAGTTGATAATCTTAGTGACGTTGAAGGTAGTGATGGTATGATGGAAGATTAATGATGTCGTCTGCACACGTTTTTGGTTCTTTTCAAAACATGGCATACCATTAAGTCCCAGCTAATAGCAATTGATAACATTTTTGAGTTGACTTCTCAGAGATTGGTCTTTAATGTATTCATTGTAGTAGATCTTTGAAACACCATATATATTTGCTTGTCCACAAAGCATCACAGTTTTGAGAAATTGATACTAGTGTACTACATAGTCAATCAAGTGTATTAGAACTTCTTAACACTCTTTCAAGTGAGTGAGTGAAAACATTATCATGGAATTAATCTTTGTTTACTTTTTTTTATTATGATTTTATATTTGAGTTAAAGAGAAAATTTGTTTGGGGAAGAAATTTATTCTTGAAATAAAATGAAAAGGTTAAAGCAAAATTGTATTGACTTCACAGACGATGTTCTTGCTTCCAGATATCCTAAATTGAGCGTAACAATCTTTTTCCAGATATCCTAAATTGAGCGTAACAATCTTTTCCCAGACGGTAAAAGGTTGAAAATTAAGTTAGGATGCATGTTTGAACGTGCAATGCTCATATCCAAATCTAGTGTGTGTTTTGTCATTAGACTCTTAAGACCTAAAAAACATACTCTAGGTAGCATCTTGTTGTGAATTCTAGCCACCAAACTATTTGACCAGAAGAAAGCTAGCACCTTGTTAAATTTTGATAAAGGAATATGGCAGATGGATGCAAGTTTATAAAGTAAGCTAAATTCCATTTGAAAATAATTTCATAAACACATTTCTTCTCCATCTTAAAAGTTGAAAACATCAAAATATAAACTATATTTGCTCTAATAAATTGTTTTTATTTAATATCTACTAGGGCTGGACATTCGGTCAGTTTGGGTTGAAATCAGGCCCAAAACGTAAATCCGAACAAGCCCACGGATGGGAATCATAAGCTTAATTCCGACTGTTTTCTCTCTCAGTTGAGTCGGATTCGGATTACCAGCTTATACGGTTACATGGGTGGATTCATTCGGTTAACTCCTGAATGGATTTCAAACGCAGAAGGATAACAAAAGTTTGCAAAAATTCAATCTTTTCCCTATATTTCACACACAATAGAAGAACAACATCATGCTTTTCATATCTTTATAGTTACAAATCTTTGAATAAAACAAGTAAAAAATCAATGGAGCTTGATCTGGTGCTTTAAGATGTAGAGCTTTAATCTGGTACTTTCATACACTATATATCAGATCTGGAAGTTGACGCATTTATGGAGATGAAAGAAGCTTGATCTAAAGAAGATGAAAGAAGGAAGCTTGATCTAAAGAAGATGAAAAGGAGAGTATGGAGAGGAATTCAGGAAGAGGATGAATTGAAGATTAAAGAAGGAAGAATTTTATTTTTTTTACAAAAAAGATCTTGTCAACATATATAAATGAATGGTCTGTTAACTTGTGTCTTAAAGAGCTTAGAATGGAAATTAAAAATAAATTTTATATTGAAAATATAACTTTTGAAACATTTAAGACATTGAATGCACAATTTCTAACAAAAATCTTCTACATTTGACTTCTTAACTTATGTCCCAAGAACACAGGTTAACATTTTCCATAAATGAATAATAATAACATATATATGTATGGGTCGGTTTGCATAGGCCACCGCTGGTTCAATAATTCTGAACTGAACCGACCCACGTGAATCCATCTCAACCCAGTTTTTTAACCCGTGTGACCTGCTTACCCGTTTGAGCCCGTCCGACACAGTTTACAGTGGATTGGGTAAGCAGTTTTGATCAGACGGTGATTATTTGTCCAACCCTAATATCTAGCAAATCAGAAGTTTAAAGGAAATGCTCAAACTTACTCTTCTATCATCAATTTAAAAACCTTTTTGAAGAATCAATTTTAAAAACTCTGTCATTGTGAAAAGGGAGAAGAGACTTCATTTTTTTGTTGTTGTGAACATCGGTGTTCCGTGTAAGCATAAAATCAATTTTAGAATGCTGCTTACTTGATAGTTGATAAAAACAAGATTAACAATCTTTCGTATTTTTTTCGTATTTAATTAGATTAGAGTTCATTGCATAAATGAGTCTAGACTCATACCAATAATCGTAAATAAAATCGCGCGCGCTCACACACTCACACACGTAGGCGTGCATACAAACATTTGTGTATATTTTAATTTTAAAATTAATAATTATTATATTAATTTTTTTGGTAACCACATAAATGTAAACATGTTACTTCATTTTAGCATTCATCAATGGTTAGCAAATAAGTACAACTATCTACAATACACGTGTTATAAAAGTTTTAAAGTTGTTATCTATTTCAAAGAATCTAATAATGTGTATAAATAACAATACAATCCATTTTCCTTAAACATTCGGTTTTGATATAATTTATTTTAATTCACATTGTGGGTTACATGGTGTTGAGACACCGAATAGTTTTCGACCCACATTCCATGGATGGTGGACCGATCTTGAGACACGTTTTCGATCCATCATTCATGGATGGTGGATCGATCGTCTATTTTATGTTCATGACATTGAGAAGTGGATTATTTAGATTCACGTTGTGGTGTGGGTTACATGGTGAATGTTGAAACACTGAATTGTCTTTGATCACAACCCGTGAATGGTGAATCGATAGTCTATTGTATATTCATGACATTGAGGAGAGTGATATAAGACCAACTCCATCATGTAACTGATATGTGGTGGCGAAAACGTTACACACATATTGGCCCCTCAAACTAATTTTTTTCTTACAGAAGAGCGAGTCATGTATGAACCCATAACCACTTGTTTAAGGGGAACAATCTCTTACTACACGGTCTATTAATTATTGTTATACTTTTGTTGAGAGATTTAATCATTGGTAGATATATATCTATTATATTGAGTATACACGATAAATATATAATACAATAATTAATTTCAATAATAATAATAATAATAATAATAATAAATATTTTATCTATTTATACTATATATAAAAGAGATACATGATTTTGGGGTGAAATTTTCACTTTCAGTTATATCCTTAAACAAAGTTGTCTATAAAAAATTTATATTGTTTGTGTCATTTAAAAAGATAAGAGTTTATATTATATTTGGTATATTATTGGTGTCATTGAAAAATGTAAGTATGGTTTGTTACAATCTGCAAGTGTGAAATATCTATACATGTACTTTTAATCAAAATTTCATAAAAGTTTTTCTTTTTGACAAAAAATTTTCATAAAAGTTATTGTTCGTAATTTATACGCATTAGAACAGTAGAAATAACACGGTGTCTGTTTGAAGTTTGAACGCTAGTTAACCATAAGGAATGTAGAAGTTTATATAAATATTTAGATGGCATTGAATTTTTTATAATAATATAAGCTAACAATTTATGATACCCGCATGAGAGCATAAAGAAAATAGAAAGAAAGAAAAATAAGAAAATACAAAATAATAAAAGAAGAAAATTGAGAGACCGTAGAAAATATTAGGTTTAATTGCAGTTTTGGTCCCACTATTTATATCTTTTTGTGGAATTGGTCTCCTATTTTAAAATTCGACAGTTTTGATCCCTCCATCATATTTTTTAACTAAAAAAAGGTGATGTGATAGATCTTAAATGTCATGGTATATGGCTTGAAGATAAGAAAATATCAACATCGATGAAATCATAGAAAATTGCTTGGAAAACTTCATTTAAAACATGTTATATCACCACATTTTAAACAAAATATTATATAGAGGGACCAAAACTGTCAAATTAAAAAATAGGGGGACCAATTTTTCAAAATAGGGAAAATAGGAGGACCAAAACTACAAATAAACCAAAATATTATTGATGTTATTTGTTCAATTTTAAAGTGGTAAATGATGTAAAAAAAATTAAGGGAACTAATATAATTTATAACTTGTCGTATTTGTCATAAAATTATAGAATACTAATTTTTTTTATGCGAATATTTAGAAAACCTAATTATTTGATCAATTATAAACACACAATACATAAATATAATGAGTTAAAATTTACAATTACTTTGTATTTCTAAAATATATAACATTCATTCTCACATGATATGCATGACTCAAAGAGCTATATTTAATACACGAAGAATCATCGACATATGTAGTTTTTTGCAACATATATATGAGTGGTTTGTTTATTAAGTTGATGATGTTGTTTGCGATTGAAATGCATGACTCCAAAAACCATGAGTAATTAATGAGAATGAGAGAAAATTAATTGAGTATGATTTATCTAACATTCAAAATTGATTTAATTTAAAATTAATGATATATTAAACGTGTTTTTTTTTATCTTTTTCTAATTAATAAATCATGCCTTCACCAAGGTACGATATGTTTTTCTAATTAATGATATGTGTTTTTTTAATTTAGTCTCTAGTTTTTAAAATTTTAGAAATGTTTCATGTCCCTGAATTTTGAGATTAGATTTTGTCAATGTGTCAAAGTTAAAGAATGAATTGGCAAGTCATGGTGACGTAGGAATGCATGTTTTTTTTAGAAAAAAAAAACTGATTTTTAGGGTCCTATATTTCCTTCATTTTAAAAGTTTTATTTTTCTAAGCAATGTGAAAAATAAAATAATAAGATATATTTTACATATGCATTGCAACATTACCATATAATTTCTCAACTTATTATTTAACTTGACATATTAGCAGACATAAGCCTCAAATTCAGTGGTGAAGAAATTCAAAAATGAGAGAACTATATATATTTTCAAACTTCGAAATAAATGACCTAAAATTGTAAATTGTAAATTGTGAAAATAGAGGAAGCAAATGGGTATTTAATGGTGATGCTGCGTTACCCTATCTTATTTAGGGGGTAATTACCCTCTCATGATATCAACCAATCAAAATGTAATATACATAGACAACATTAAATGTCAAATAAATGAGTCATTTTTTTCTAAAAATAAAAGAGTTAATCTCAATCATAAAGTAACTTTTAATACTTTTAATTTTTATTTAATTATATTATAAGGTGTTCAATCTTAATTAATTTACACTACAAGACTTATAACAAATAAAATTTTACATCAAATTTCTTTCATTTGGATG
>Ga0315913_1003838_pt1 | contig 18103 bp, 2 predicted proteins | sample MpolsnodulesMG_FD_207736 | JGI IMG/M metagenome (GOLD analysis project Ga0315913, IMG submission 207736) | Medicago polymorpha root nodule microbial communities from Los Angeles, California, United States - small nodules | ecosystem: Host-associated > Plants > Roots > Nodule | place: USA... | reverse complement strand
TACATTGATGTATTCTATCTAAATACCTATATGTAATATGAAGTGGGTTGGTCCATGTCATTTTGTATTTGGTCCATGTCATTGAAGTGGGTTGTGGTTAATAAAATATGCAAGGTGCCTATTTTATTCTTTTTTTAATTAGGAATTGTGCTTCGTTAATTGTTCATATTAATTTTGAAAACTTTTTTCTTGTAAAACTGTATGCATAGTCATGGCAAACATCATTTTTTTTTTTTGGTACAACAAACATCATTTTATTTATGATAAAAGTATTCAAACACGCAACTGAAGATATTAATCACTCCAAAGGACTAAGATTCAATTATGTTTTCCATACGCACTAACTACAGATTGAACCCTCAATCACACGATTAAGATTAAGGTACTCAAGTATCTATCACTTGTGTCACACCCATGTTACTAATACTTGGCTTTTATTTTACATTCTTTTTAATCATAAATTTAACTTTAACTGCATTATTTGTATAACAAATTCCAGACATCAAGTTTTAATTCAAGTATATTAAACTTTAATTTACAAAAGTTTGATTAAATTGTTGACAAAAAAAGCAACTAACATACTCCCAAAAAGACAAATTTGAAAGAGAAAAGTATAAAAAAATTACTTCACACCTTGTATCAAATGGACTTGAATTTGTCCCCCAAACTGAAATTTTTCTTTCTTAGGAGCATAATTTTTGTCATGTTACAAAGAAAGAAAAAGGATAAACTGATTTCGTGCAAGCTAGGATTCTCGCAAACTATATAAACTATTTTTCTATCCACATATGACATGATTTTTTCAGGAAGAAAAAAAAAACATAACCAAGGGGATTGTAATCAGTATCAATCAAGGACTTCGGGAAAATTGTGATTGAAGCTTTGCTTTTGCCTCCTCATTTCTTGTTGTTCATCCACCAGTTGATATATCTCTGTAATTCAACCAAGAAAGGACCTAAAAATACGCCTAACCGCTGTGTCACATGCCTATACACAGATGTCTACCAAACAAATCTATCTGGAGGAGCTTGTTCTGGAATCTGTCAAATTAAAAGACACGAAACAGAGAAAAATGTTAGCATATATCTCACAAATTAAGAAAACATCCCCAACACTTGAATTTTAAAATATATAGTCAACAAAAAGTATATTTCTGCCAAATTTTAATGCTTGGAGATGACGAATTGTATATTTCAGCACATGCAAGAACCAAAAGATCCTATTGCAGATTCTATCCAATACTATGACTGTATCACAGGAAATTTTGTCATGGTTTTGTAAATGAAATAAATGTTTTTGAGAAACCTGAATAGACACTTATTCCCAACCTCAACAAGGACAGTAGAAGACTATTACCTCTCCAGGATTCCATTTCTCCTTTAACCAGATACTATCATCCACAGACACATTCTCCACTTGGGACGCATTTCTGCAAGAATATGTAACCATAAGATTCAAGAAAAAGTATTTGTAACTTGCACATGAAGCTGGATTAAAAGCTCTATAAAGATAGCCTCAGAAAGTTAGTGCAGTAACAAAGGTAAAGTTTCCAAGTAGGTTCAATACTAACAAAAGTTGGAGGCTTTGTTCAAAACTAGTAATAATTAAAGCAAACAAAAGACCCGCCTGCTTCCAGCATCTCTACCAACATTAAAATCTTCTTAATCTTTAAACTGTAACATATGGCTATACTGAAACGACTTTATCACTGATATATGCACTCAACTTTGTCCAAATTATAACATTTATAACTGGTGCAATTGGGTCATTTACTTTGTAGGGAAATTAACATGAGTTTTCTCATATTAACAAGAGTATCAATTATGAGTTTCATCATAAAAGTGAATTACGTAAGAGTGTCGGGAGATTTGCTCAAATTGAAAATACATAACTAATTTGAAGATGCAACTATCTGAAAATGCTCAAGGTCAATGGGATGGGTTATGTCGTTATGATCTATATCGTATTAACTGAACTCTGTTTTCTAGAAAGTTGTACAACTATTTTTGGTTGACTATTGAATGAAAATGGATTTGATTAAATTGTCACAGCTACTATTTTAGAACTTTAAACTAGTGTGAGCAGTGACTTACAACTGAACATCTGGTGCTGTCTGAAACATTGTAGTGGAGCTAGTGTTATTGAACCCAAAGGGTGGTTGTTGGAACTGGGAAGTAGAACCTGGAAACCCTGTCAACCCCACTGGTGTAGGAAAGGGGTTGATTTGACCACCTGAGATTCCACTGCCGAATAGATTTCCTGAGTTGGGTGTGAAAAAGTTTCCTACAGTTTATCACAACATCATGGTCAAACAAGAAAAATAGAAGACAAATGTACTCGTAGTGTTTGTCATATAAATTTCACAAAATACATACCTCCACCTCCAATGGAACTAGGCTGCACCGGAGTACTCATTAATGGTGCAGAGGGCCTAACAAGAAAGTTACAAACAGATTACCATATGCCATGAGCAGACATAAAAAAAAATGAGAATATAAAATAAAGGAACAAGATATAAACATTGCATGGGAAGCAAGTTCGAGACCTGTATCCTATCCATTATAGCATACATTGTTTTCTTAGGGGAGACATAAGGTGGTTGAGGTGTGGAAGTACGAGTGGAGGGATAAGGAGGTTGTGGGTTCAACCCCCACCCACAACAACAAACTAACATTAACACCGATTTTGAATCACTCAATGCCAAACAAAAATACACTGATTTTGAATCACTCAATGCCAAACATAAGAAAACCATCATTTTAGGTATGTATTTGGATTTCGGACACCAAACTCTCATGACCTAGGTCATTCAACAGAACTTGCGACAGATATTCAACTAGTATGTATTAACATTTCTGAAACTGTAACCTTAAACCACTATAATAGAAAGATACATGTCTTTCACCACTCTTTTGACAATCACACCATGATCCCAAACAAAAACAAATAGTAGATAGCAGTTCTAGAAAAAGGAATCCCTGTAGAGGTGTGATGCAACCAACTAAATAAAGTAGGTCGCAAACAATCAGGCCTCGTCAATATCACTATACGATTGCAAACCGTATAGCAGTTAAGCTCTTTGCTTTCCCTGTTGGCTAAAATTTGGATATTTCTTGATTTAGGTCATTTTTTGACTCCACACAATTGAAAACGAAGAAAATGTTCTAAAGCATGGCATTGTTACCTTTCAAAGCCAGGGTTCAGTGAAGCACCCAGTTGGCTAAAGCTTGAGACTGATAAAGGACCATTATTTTGAGTGGCAGGTTGAAAGGCATTTGCATTGGCTCCATTGGATTGGAAGTTTTGAGTGGTTGGTTGAAAGGCATTTACATTGGCTCCATTGGATTGGAAGTTTTGAATGTTGAGAGAAGACGTCAGAGGCATTTTGTAGGGTTCAGAAAGTAGTTTGTTAAACTCAACCAACTTGGATTGTAATATGTTTTTCTCTTTCTCAACCTGTAACAATATATATATTTCAAGGTTAAACCATAGACAATTGCATGAACATAACAATCACCTTGTAGTTGCAAACATGAGTACAAAAAACAAATCGAAATAAGACTTTTCTTCAATAGAAAAATAAATTTACTAAAGAAAAATGAATTATAAGTAGGTAGGGCTTAAGGTATCCTCCAGACGGGGGATGGAAAAACAAAAGGGAATAAAAATGCAACAAATCAATACAATCTCTTAACATCACAAATAGGAATTCCGTGAAACTGTATACATATTAGAACAGGTTTCTTACAATTTGTGGCAAACTCATTCCTTTCTTATTATCCTCATAAGCCGCTGCCCGTAATTCTTCATAGCTAATATCTCCAACAATGTCACAAGGAGCACTGGATAAAAAAAAATAAAAAAAAGGTCAAAATCTATCATAATATTTAACTTCCGTATTAGTGCACTAGTTAAGATTCTTTTAAGCTATTTCTCTTTCAAGAGTGGAAAATTGATTAGGATCTCTTTTCAGTATAGAAGTTGGTGCATGAATTCCTTGAGGTGATGTTTTCAGGTTCATTTCAATAGATGGTATATTCCCAATGGGCAATACAGCATTCACTCCGGAACTTTTTTTACTCCTTATTACAAACTGTGAACTGACTGGCTAGTGGCAGAACTCACAAGTAACTAAAGAAGGCTCTATTAAAGTTTGTTGGAATTTGAATGAAAAATATGGTCATGTATTTGAACATTCCAAGCAAATTCCAATCACTTGGCTTTGTAATGCAAATGAAAATGGTCCCCATCAAAACCTCGTTCATCTTTTGGACAGCAACTTCGGAAACGATTTTCAAGGATAAGTAAGGGATTAGCAAGGGCTTGAGGAAATGTATAATGATTGGCGGTTCAATCGGTGTTAAATGTGAAGAATAGATGGAAAACTAGTTGAAATTGACATTCTTTTGAAACATAGTCCACTGCACAACTTTTGAGGAATACGCATCTTTGCCAACATGGTTTGCTAACTGCATTAGGTACTAGACTACTACATAATTACTTCCTCCATGATTAAGCAATATATTATTTATAGTAACAAACAAACTTGATAAATGTTTTCAAACCCTTATGCATAAAAATAATACCCTTTACAGTGACCATAGCATGTAAGAATCCAAAGTGGTTTCTCTTGCTGAAAATCTTCTACAATCTGGTGCTTGCAAGCCTCGGGATCTGTACATCTTCAATAACATAAACCAAGCTTTAGTGAAGTATATAATTTAACTCTTGAAGAAATGAACCCAATGCAAAGTGGAAAAAGAAAAAGTAAAAGGAAAGAGCCACAAACATTGATAAGGAACATGGAAATAAAATCATAATCGACATACTGAGACTTCTTTAATATAGAAAAATAAATATAATTAGATAGGGAGGGGAAACACAAGAGATGGTCATGTTAACCCCGAAAAATGACTACAAATGTGAAGGAAACAAAATAATGACACTAACTTTTATTTTGCTTGTTTGTTTAATTGAGAAAGCAATGTAACACGCGTGTTAGACACTCATTAGCATGCACTTTGGCTGAAACAAAGGTAGTGCATGTGCAGAATATATCATATTTTGTATCTTCACATCAAAGGCAAAACCCGAAGGATCATGAGTCTATAACTCCGTATATGCACAGTGTAGGTGTTTAGGCCTGGCTTTTTATGTTTTCTATTCAGAAGTAAAAGGGCATATATCCAACAATAGGTGGCATTATTTTCATCCATGTTCCCCGTGCTCAGTTGAAACTACACTACATCAACAAAAATGTCTATGTTTGATGAGAGATGGATGATGAATTGATCATTACTTACTTATGATTCACTGTTTGAGATTTGTTATCAGACTGCCGTGGAGTGCCGTTCTGGGGATTGGATGAAGACCGACTCCATTTGTTGTTTTCAAGGGGCTGATTCACCAGAAGTAAACCATCGATAGTAAAACAATTGGTCGCATAATTATATTAACAAGGAAGGTAAAATCAAACACAACAATGAGAACCTCAAAAAAGCTACTCCTTAAATATTGAAGAGCATCAATGATATATGCATGTATTATAAACAATGGCCAACAATTAAAAAAAAAACACTTCACAATCTGTATATACTATGGGATGTATCAAAGAGTTTGTTTAAGCTTATCTAATATGCACATGTATAGATGAGCTCATAACAATAGTTATGATCTGTCATTAGCTGTAGATAACTTCTTATAGACAGATGTTAAGCTATTGGTTATGTTAGTTTCTAGGGTTCGAACCCTAGACCTCCTGCTCAAAACTATTGCCAAAAACAACATATTTTTAATAAGCTGCACAAGCTAACTTATGAAAATAGCTTATGCAGAGTTTACCCTGCTCTCTCTTTGATTCGCAACCCTATTCATCTCCAAGTTCTATTTTAACTTTGAAAACAAAGGTTGACCATGCAAAGAGCTATTCAACATTTTTTTTAAAATGCACAGTTATTCAACATGAATATCCAAACACAAATAGCTAATTAAATTTAATCATCCATGACATAAACTCTCAAGAGTTTATTAAATGGAAAATTAAGTTGCTTAGACTAAGACCCTGTTTGGATAATCAACTTAATTAAATGCTTCTAAAATCAGCGTCTATCATATAAGTGCTTATATATAAGCTATTTCTATAACAAAAAATAAAACAAATTCAAACTGTTGTCATATAAAGCACAAGTTGTTCTCATAAGATAGGTCAAATACCTCCCCAGGTCCTTTAAGTTTTACGTTTGTACCGGATAGGTCCTTTAAGTTTTACGTTTGTACCGGATAGGTCCTTTAAGTTTCTAAAGTTTTAGATTGGTCCTTTAAGTTATTAAAAGCTTACGCCATTACCCTTTCAGTCAACCTCTTTTACAGTAAACCTTCGTTACGCCGTTACTCTTCAGAATGTATCACAGCCAACATGTAATTAAGGGATTCAAGTACATTATAATAACCTAACATGTATGATATCAGTACTGACAGAATGTACCTCTCTTCTTATTCCTCATTTTCTCATTGCAAATAAATTCTGCTTCATACATTACAATGTTTATTCTCATTTTTTCTCAATTAAAACTGCACACAAGTCGCTGTGTATGATATCAGTACTGACAAAACGCAGCATTTTATGCCACATCACGTACTTAACGGACATATCAACTTTATTGTAACGGAGGTTGACTGAAAGGGTAACGGCGTAAGCTTTTAATAACTTAAAGGACCAATCTGAAACTTTAGAAACTTAAAGGACCTATCCGGTACAAACGTGAAACTTAAAGGACCCGGGGAGGTATTTGGCCCATAACATATCATGAAGCTATGTAGCACCAACACTTCTAATCGAAGGTGTGTCTGGTGTCCAACACCGACAATTGTGATTACATTCAATTATGTCATTTTCTCAAATAATTATCGGTGTCAACTAGCCCACCCAAATTGGCACCAGGGAGAATCTAACCTGAGACCTTGAGGAGGAGCACACTCCAAGGCCCCAAGCCAACACCACCAGATCATCCCAAGTGGGTTGTATTAGTATTTCATAGTCATGCAGAGCTTATTGAAATAAAGTAAAAACAACGTATAAACATGTTATAAGTTGTTTCCATAAGCCCTACCAAATAGTCTGCTTATGCCGGTAGATAATCTCAAATACTAAAATCCAAATAGACCCTAAATGACAGTATAGAATTATATGAAAGAGCAACAAGAACCTGTGATTGGTTTGGTTTGAAATCAGAACGAGGAGCCCCATTTGAGTGAGAAGTGTTTTGTGAACCAAAACCAAAAGGGTTGGTCTTTTGTTGGTGGTTGTTAGGGGCAGAGGTAGAGGTGGAACCAAATCCAAAAGGGTTTGTATTTTGTTGTCCTCCTCCACCAAACCCATTATTATTAGATGTTCTCTGTTGTTGCTGTTGATGAATGTTTCTACAAGTATTTCCAAATCTACACCTGAAACATGAACAACAAACGCAAATTCATTCAATTTTTATGCCAAAAACACATAATCGATTATGTTATAAGAAGATAGTATAGAGAAGAGGAATGACCTGCCTCGCAGGAAGTGTTGACAAATCTCTCTCATTGCTTAAATTCAACAAACCACTTCACTTCACACTTCAAACTGCAACACCGTTCTTCTTGTAAGGAATCAACTTCTCACACCAGGTTTCAATTCTTTCTCACCAGTAAAAAACAAGGTATAACAAAATTACCGAACAAAAATTTATACAATTAAGGTTTCAAAGATCGCGTAGATTTTACTGTCAAAAAATCGCTTAGATTTTAAGCAAATATTAGGAGTCGAACTCGTGAAACTATAATTAACTTTAAGTCAAATACATATTTTGTCTTTAAAGTTTGACCATCTTCAATTGGGGTCCTTACTTAACAAGAACCATTTGAAATAAAGAATTAGGAGAAAGAAAAAATGAGTCTTTATTAAGCAACGGACAACTATATAAGGACTCTCTCCCAGACAAATAACGGGCTAATGTTTAAAACAATTAATAAAATATGTACTAGTTGATCTCATTTGCAAATGAAGTAATATTTTAAGTACTTTAAATTGGAGTCCTTATTAGTGGGACCTAATTAAATTAGTGGGACATATTTAAGTATTTTTAATTGGAGTCCTTATTATTGTATTGTCATTCGAGTCATTGAATCCTTAATAGGTACTTTTATTAAAAAATTATAAATAAGTGATGTGTACACGTGAAGTCCGTTTAAGGAGTCTCTATTAATGTACTATCATTGTGGATGCTCTTATAAGTTTTTAAAATTTTAAATAGGTTATTTAAGTTGTTAACTTAATACATCGTTACCTTTTTGGGACTTATTTGAAACTTACAAACTTAAAATAGATGCATTGAATTAATAACTTAAAGGACCTAATTGAAACTTAAAAAACTTAAAGACTAACCGATATTTTTATCAAATTTAAAAGACCAAAAATGATGTTTGGTCTTAGTTCTACATAGCTAAAACAATGGCATTAGTGGTCGTAGAATATGTTGGGCTGAGTTGTCCAGATCTTTTGAAACTCTGATATAAAATATCAACCAATTTAAAAACATATATTTCATATGAACTATGTAAATTAGTAATCTAATTCATGTTTAAAAAGGGTTGACGAACAAATAGATCAATGAGATTAATTTTTTTTTTTTAAACATGAGATTAAATTTCTTTTGAAAGTTTTTTTTGGTGGTGTTATGTTGTAACAAAGCCATCCAAATGTGAATGGTCTTCCATACGGGATGAGCAACAGATGCATTCTGATGTGGCTGTCATGTTGCAGTAATGCGTTGAAAGAGCATTAGAACATGAATATCGGTAGTTTTTCTACCACTCCTTCACCAAAACCAAGGACACATGTGAGAGTATCTTTGATAATTTGCTTTGAAGCTAGTTCCAATTTTCACCACCGCTCATTTGCATTACTATGGTTCGGTATGCTTTTTCTGCATTAAAAAACAAATTAAAAAGAGTATATACAAAGCAACCAAAGACTCTTTTGATATATTGTAGGGTTTAGTGGGCCCATTTTAGAGTTTTAGAGGAGTAGTATGAATATTTAAAAAATTGTAGTTGAGTGGTTTAAATAATTGAGAAGTGTGAAATAATATAATATATTATATTATGTAGGACCCATTTATATCACTCATATGAGTGGTATGGATGTGGATGTTCTTATGTGAACAAAGTCAGATAAAATGTTGTATCTTTTCATAAACTTTTAGCCACCAAATTCATCTAATATCACAATTAGGATCCCAACATCTTTGATGTTGAAGGAGCGAAAAGTAACCACTTGAGCAAGTATAAGTCTCATTGTAGGTTACCAAGTCCACTTATCATTTAGACGAATATCCAAAATTGTAGGAGGTTCAATTTGTTGAATAGCTTGAACAAGATTGGGTGACATCATCGTTGCCAAGCTTTGGAGGTCCCAACCACCATCCTTACACACATCTATCAATTTGAGCTCTGTATCACTATGTTTAAAAAATGTACTTGTTGACATAGAGGGTCTAGTTTGGTCCAATCCTCGTACCAAAAGTAAGTTTCACCAGCCCCTATACGCACCTTATAACCATGAGCAAAAGAACTTCTTTTGAATGTTTAATATGACATTTTAGAGAATTTCATCAACCTTCCTCAAGAATATTGGAGACCCAATATTATCTTTTCTATTGTATCCGGATCAGGCACTCCTCTATCCTTGGACGAGGCTGCGCGAGCAAGAACTAACAGACACTTTGCACATGTTCTAGTTGATGTGGATTTATCGGATTGTTTGCATGAAATAACTCTTTTTGAAAGGGAACGTTTCACTTATTTTGTGGACATTGAATATGGGAGGCTTCCATATTTTTTCTAACAAAGTCAAACCATCGGCCACTCAATAAAAAAATGTAGTTGAGTTGTTGATGAGAACCCTAAGGAGAAAGTTGTACCAAAGAAGGTAATGCCCACATATGAGCCAAAGGCTAGGGACTCAAAAGTGTTGGTCAATAGGTTGGTCTGAATCATAATGAGGAAACATGGCTACCATGACTACCAAAGAACATGGCTACCATAAGGCATAAGGTCGTGATCTAAAAGGAGTCGCAAACAAAAGAAAAAGAACGAGGCTCCTATTCGAGAGTAGTACAATACCTTAGTTTTTGGCTTTGGTGCCTTCTTGTGGGGTTTTACCATTATGTTTTCTGTATTTCTGCTAAAGCAAATTACTTGCATCATTGTCCCCAATTTGGTAACTTCTTGTGATCAGATTGACGTTTTTCAATAATTAAAAAAAATGTTAACATTATAAAGAGTGTTAACAATACACTGTGACAATGTCCCTCCAACATGAATTCTATTATCCAGTAAATTTATTTGAATGCTATTAATTTGTAAGGATCTCATTTATTATGTGGTAGGACCCATGTTCAAAACAATAGATTAATAGTACCACATATTTCTTTTGCCAATAATAAAGAGAGTATCAAAAAGATAGTGTAAAGCCAGATAATGTAGTTAGCACTTAGCATTTATCTTATTATACAAAAAAGACAATCATACGCACTAATACATTATGTGCATTCCTATGTGTATGTAATATTACACGAATCAACTACAAGTATATTGGTTATTAATGTCATAAGAAGTCAAGCTCCAACTCCAAAAGCAGAAAAGAGAAGCAAAGGCCAATAATCAAGCACTTTTAAAGTTTAATCCACTAACTAGTCCACTAGCCAAACAATACTACATATACTACTTTAAACTTCGAAAGGACAAGGACAATGGTCATGTACCAAACCAAGGGAATAACATTAATACACATCAACATAACTTTATTTTATTGCCAAACTAGATGCTAATGCTATACAATTCCTTTCTATAAACCACCAATATATACATTTAGCATCACAAAACCAGTACAATAAATTCCCCACTTATATTATTACCTGCTTTCCAACATTTTTTTATATATATATATTCTTCTCCCTTTTTTTCCTATACAATGTAGAGCAGTAAATCCCTACACCGGCCTCAGGGAACAAGGCTCAGGTGTTACAACTATGCAAAAAACATAAAATCATATTTTCTGAGGACACTGCGTTTTTGGTGTAAATCGGGTGTCTTCTGCGCGAACCTGTAAAGACTAATCCTCAAACCAAATATGACTTTAATGGCTGAGGATATCACTTTCAGAAAGTGATAACAACTGTTGTATATTTTTAGGTATAAACATTGATTGCTAAGTGACATTAAAACCACTATATAACATTATTATTAATTTTAGAATTCTATAATGATTCCTCCTCCCATTGGAGCTCTATGTGGAATTCCTTTTCTCCTCTTAACTGTTCTGTAACTCACTGCTGTTGGAGGTGGTGTTGAAGGTGTAAAACTATGACTTCTGTTTCTGCCACTTCCATTACTAATGCCATTCATTGACTCTTCACCATCAGACCCATCTTTCTGACTCAACATTTTATTCTTCCTCAACTTCTTGGAGGTTCCAACAATCTAACAAGAAAAAAATCAAAAAGTTGAAGAAGTCATTTATAAATCCACCTACTCTCATCATCATTTTCCTTACTTTTTCAAAGGAAACATAAAAAGTACACCTTAATGTTTGCATACTTTATACAGAAAAGAAGTAGGAGGTAGTTACAATTGTTTTACTTTACAGATTACATACAAGTGCAACATTTCTACAAAAACAATATAATAATCAAATTTAGGAAAGTAATAAGCTATATTTTGCTATTGATAATATGATCCAAAAATGCAGTTTGGGGAATCCATTTAACCATTTTAACACTTTACAATAGAAAACTTTCCACACAGGTCAATCAGCTTCAATTAGCTGAAACAATCATTGACCAAACTTTACTTACCCGACTGAATTCCAGAGAGTTAAGACAAAAATGAAGGGATAGAAAGCTATGAAGCACGGACACTCCTCGGATTAGACGTGTTCCGATGTCAGACACGTGTCGTGTCCGACAAGACACCGACACTTGTAATTACACTGAAATATGTGATTTTTTCAAATTATTAGCTGCGTCGGCGTGTCAGTGTCGTGTCGTGTCCATATTCGTACTTCGTAGATAAAAAGCAATTAGATGCATATGAATTTGGTTTAGTTAAAACTATATATTATATACCTTACAACCAAGAGAGCAGAAGCTGAAGGAATCAAGAAGGCTGCGGTCACAGACTTGGCAGGTGTTGGTGACCCCTTTTCCAGGCCTAGGTTGAGGCCTTTCATTCAAAAACACAATCTTTGCACTGTTTATAACATAGGTTTGAACCTCTGCTATGTCCAGAAATTTCTGTATCTCAGAAACCCTTATCACATCATGGTATGAAGACCTCCTTATCTATCAACATTGATAAAAAAAAAAATATCTTCATCAGAGAATTATCAACCACATTATTTATTTTAGCAAAAAACAAAATACCATAATTTAAATAAAAATTATCCATCCATCAAACCAGAACAATCAACAGACAATATAATTGAGTAATAATAATAACAAGCAATTATTCAAATGGTAATTTTTTTTTTTTAATTATTGAATTGGTCAAAGGGAATTATTTGATCATCACAATGCACAGTACACAATCAATTACAAACATCAAGATTATTTTATTATCAAATTTTCAGAGAATTGGGTCAAATTGAGTCATGAATTCCAAACCAAACACAATTAACTGATTTGAAAGCAAAAATTGGTACCTGAATTGTTCTATGTTGTTTGTGAGAAGCAAGACAAACAGAACAAAGGGCTCCATTGTTACAATCCAAGCAATACATATTGCATTCACTCTTGTGTGAATCTGAGTGGACTTTGCATTGAACAAAGAAACTTGTTTGAAGAAGTGGTTGCAACCATGGTGGCCACTTGTTTTCTTCTTCATTGTTACCTCCTCCACCTCCCTAATTCCACACAAAAAATAAAAATCAAATTTTTTCAATTGGGTATACAATTAAAATAAAAAATTACAAACAAACATTAAAAGGGTATTTGTTAATGACACTAACCATGATGATATTGTTGAAATTGGGTTATGCTGATTTTGATGAATAAGAAGAACCAAGTAGTAAATTGGAGGTGTAAAGAAAGAAAAAAAGAGAACTTTGTACAAGTATGAATGGAGAGAGAAGGGAAAAGGTTGGAACTTGGAAGTGGGGCTATGCTTTTGTAGTGGCGGGTGATGAAGGGAAGAGAAAGAGAAAGAGAAAGAGAAAAACAAGACCAAGTGTGCTTATCTTTTTGTTCTTCAAAAAACAACAACAACCGAACCTCACTCCAAACCCAAACCTAAGAGGCTGCGTTTTCTTCAAGGAATGTCATATGTGGTCACATTCTTTATTTATTAATCAATAAAATAAAGATTCAATTTTATTGTCTATAAATCTTAAAATAAAGATTTAATCTTCTCTCAAAAAAATTATCTTAATTTAATCGATAAAAATATCAAAAATGTTTAATCCAACATTGTAATTGGGGGTTTTGAACCCCAATTCACTTCCTCTAACCCTTATTACAAAAAGAAAAACCAAAAAACATTAATTGGTGTAACTTTTTAAATATTTTTATAAATAAGAAATGATAACCGGTGCTCCTCGGGCACTGGTTAAAAATATGAAAAAGGAAATTATATAGTAGTTAATGCATTGAAATTGTGTAATTAATTTATAATATAGTCAAAAACAGTTTTCTTTTATGGTATGTTGGGCACTGGTTAACAAGACCCTTTATAAATATACCCTTTTAGAAAGTTGTGAAACATTAGATACATCCACTAATATTAAAATCACAACCATTAAATAAATAAGGGGTAGAAGATTCTTTTAAGCAATAACTACATTTTTTTTTTGACAAAAAACAATAACTATACCTTAAAAGTTGTAACATTTTCTTATAAATATGACCCAAAAAAATTTGAAAATTTTCTTATATAAAGGACCGGAGGGTTTTTTTTTTAATGGTATTTATGAGTTTTCAATGGTTACTTTCATTTCCTCTGTTTAATGAAAAACTCAATTTCACTCATTCCAATTTTCTCACAATTCAGTTTAACTTTAGGCTAAACAATGTGACAACTACCTCAACTCCTCCACTTGTATGTCTGAGTGTTCATGGTTATTGTTATTTTGTACATCTATAAAAAAAAAAAATGCAATAATGATTTACTCATAATAGATGCATTAATTTGTCCTCAACACAAAAATATTATGACTAGTTTGAGTACTATTTATCGTTGAAATTAAATTGAATCGAAAAAATGTGAGAGTTGAAATTGAGTATGCTCTCTCTTTTCTTATGATAACGTAGAATAGTGGCTAAAAATACACATTTTAAAATGAATAATCGAGGTGTTCACGAGTTTGAACTAAGACACTTGGATATATCATGTAATATTTAAAGTGATCGAGGTTCGTGCCCCAATTTTATATATTATACAATGTTTTTACCATTTGAGCTAACACCGGACACAATCTTTTTTTTTAAGAAGGACGTCATCTCTCTTAACTAATTAAATTATTTAATTATTTCTATTTTTGTTAATATCTGCGTTTTTCTTGTGATGATTATTGCGTTTTTTCGTGATAAAAGTATGCTTTTTTTCATATTTTAGTACCGACATAGTTTGAGCCTTTGATTTATGGATACTACAGTTTGTATTATGTAGGTAATTACGTAATTAAACCGTGTACGAGTTTTCAAAATTGATTGCTACTAAGATTAATCGTCCCGTCCAATTTTAATTTACGGTCATTGTCCTTCAACCATATATTTTACCTCATATTTATTTTATAAATTTGCTGATGAAGCTTCTTCACATATGTTGAATATTTGACTTTGAACTTTTGACTCAAACAGGTTTTAAAAAACAAACTTTAGACTCAAACAATGCATTCAATTGAACCTATTATTATGTTCACGGTGCTTATAAGATATAAAAATGAATTTCTTATATGAAATATTCAGTCAAAAGAAAGATAATGAATACCAAAATTTGGTACTTAAGAATTTATATTTAGTACAAGATACCTAAGAATTTACCTCTAAAATTATTAAACCTCTTATTCAAAGTTTAAACTTTAAAGTCATTGTTATGTTTCAAGTATTTCAAAAAGAAAGTTTCCAATGCAATCGTATCGTATTATATGAATTGTGTATTCATAAAATAAAAAAAATTAGGTAGGAGTACTAATTTTAAGGAAACCTGGTAAGGAAGAATTACTAATATATACTACTATATAATATATACACTGCTGTTTGCTAAAAAAAAATATATGTGTATTTTCGTAGTGTTATTCCTTAGAGTATTTTTTTAAGTTAATTATATTACATTGACATTTTGCTTGCACAGTGTCAGCTTTGAATTTTCAATTTATATCAAAGTAGTTTGATGATGGAATTTTGGTCGAACCTCTATCTCAATAATACATGAGAGACTTGTCAGATTTTATTTATATACTACATAATATATAATTCATGCAAACTAAAACAATCAATAACCAAAACGTCACACCCTTTACTCTTATTTAAAATCATATCATAAAGTAATGTATGTTATAATTTAATGTATATCATTCATTATATAAACGCAATTCTAAAACTATTTATATCATAATCATAACAAACAGGGGGTGCTAGACTCTATTACATCAAAATGCAAAAAAAAACGACGCATAGAATGAGGAGGGGCATCTAAAATAGTCCAGGAGAAATCACCCAATTGGCCTAAAAGAGAAGAGAAGAGCTTTATAGCAAGAATTGGCCACATGACAATGGAAGCCAAAAACTTGGCAACCACGGTAGAGGAGGTTCCAAAATGACAATGTAAGCCTTTAATACAACGGTAGATAAAGGGTGAAATTTTTATTAAGCGGCACTGATGATTATTTTACGACTGTCTCGAGAGGATTCGAACTCAACATCTTGAGACAATGTCAGTCAAACTCTTACTACTAAACTAACACCTCAAGTGTTTAGCATTAATTACTTATACACTAGCAATTAGTACCTAATTTGATTAGCATTTCCAATATACTGCATTATGTTTGGCTTAATTTTTTTGCAAGGAGAATCTAGACTAGGAGGAGGAATTGAAGACACAAAGGCAGGTTAAGTTTGGCAACTGTGTCTGTCAGTTTTCATGATTGACACTTAGGAGAATGAATTGTGACAGTTGGATGCAAGGATAGTCATCATCTATTTAAAGGAATATATCACGAAAAAATAGTGGTTGCCATGTGTTACATACTTATTGTGTAGGTTCTGGTTGGAATTTGAAAGTAATATAGTATGCTTTTCAAATGAGAAATGTTACTAAAAAAACAGACTTTTCATTTTCACAAACTAAATTTATCATATTTCAGTCAAACAAAAGGGAGAAATTTAGTAGAAAGGACTGATAATCAATCAAGCTGTAAAACTAAAATCTATAAAAGTTTGGTAAGTGTCCATACCACAGTAGACTTCAAATGTAGTATAGCAGAAAGTTTGTATGATTCAGTTATTTGAGTGGTTAAATTGCGATTTTATTTCGATTCACGCAGTTTAAAACAGTTAAAATCATGACCTTCAGAATTCTCGTGGATTTGGTGTCCGATTTGAATTTTAAACCATTGGATTCAACTCAAACATTCCTGGTAAATAACTCTGCACAGTACAGCTTCTATTTGCAGCCTAGTTTGCAAGCAAAAGTGCAAAACTCACAATATTTCATTTTGACTGAGGGATAAATGTATTACTACTGTCCAAAAGAATGAAATACTTGAAATGTCACACATTATAATTTATGCCTTTATTTTAAAAATCTTAAATTCATTCAAATTTAAGATCGAAGTCTGAGAATTCAAATGTAAAATTAGGCGGCAACTTCACTTAAATGTCAAATTTAGATAATTTGGTAAAGTTAATTAGACAGGCCAAAATATCTGGTTCATGTTGAAGTAGTCCCTCAAATAAAATTGATCTCATATTTTAGAGACTGTGATCAATAAAATCCTTCAAGCAAAAATAAAAGAATCAATATAGTTTACATATTATGAGTATTGATTCAACATAGACCAAATATTACAAGAACTAACACCAAGATGATGAAGACCAAAACCAAATGTTCCCTTTTTCAGGGATTAGAACTAACTGATGTCTCACAAAACCAAATATTGGGTTTTGTGCTGGTGATCAAATTCTAAATCAATTGGAAAACCCCCAAACTTTTGGGGCTAAATACAGTATACATGTATGGGATTTTCTAACGCAAAACTTAATCACAAACACTAATCCGATTACCAGCTAACTACGGCTTCAGAAAAAGCATTGCCACCTTTTATTTACCTGGTGCTACAGCAACTATAACTTTGAATCAAAATCAGAGAAATGTGGTGTAAGATATAAATCCTCAAATTCATTTAAAATCCCTACTTGAAACCTGAGATTGGTAGAGTTTCACCTATGATGCAGGCAAAACCAAGGTTCATTCTAGGATTGAGTAAAGCTGTTAAATTGAAGGGAATACTATATGATATGATACAGTTATAGGTATCAATCAGTTATGCTGGTTGAGGAGGTAGATTTCTGTTCTACTTTATCATTGACAAGTCCATCAAAGACCAGATATTGAAGAGCTATGGAGTACTTTGCAGCTTTAATACTACCAGTACCTGTGTCATCAGTCCGTGAATAACTCCTACCTTTCAAAATAAATGATCCAGATATATCCCCTTCTGCAAGAGTGAAGACAATTAATTAATAAATAAATAAACTTAACTTATATGCACCAGCAGTGTAAATAAGTTTTATACAGACATCTAATCATATTTCACTGTTTTAAGTAGGTTTAAAGAAGTAATGTTATGATATATGATAAAAGAGTAAAATATGATTGGACGAATTAGTGAATATCACTCAAGGAGATACACGTGACAAGAAAGAGCAAATGATTTTTAATTGCTTGATATGCCATCTACAAGTGGACAAGGGACTGATGAAGGTAACCTTTAATTGTAAAAGTAGTATGTATCCATTTCTTATAGATGAAGTGAAACCTTGGGGAGTCTCCCTGGTGAGTATGAGTGTCTGACAAG
>Ga0315913_1003837_pt1 | contig 18103 bp, 11 predicted proteins | sample MpolsnodulesMG_FD_207736 | JGI IMG/M metagenome (GOLD analysis project Ga0315913, IMG submission 207736) | Medicago polymorpha root nodule microbial communities from Los Angeles, California, United States - small nodules | ecosystem: Host-associated > Plants > Roots > Nodule | place: USA... | reverse complement strand
CCTTTCCTCCTAGATTCAATAGTCACCCTAAGTAGTGCTGCAAAAGTTATAAGTTAAAAGACACTATCTTCACGTAGGAAGTCAGCGAGGGAGTATCCTTTCCTCCTAGAGTCAACAATGTCTCTTAGTTATGCATTTAATTTCATCACTCTTTAGAAGGATTTTTGGAAGCTACTTTTTATTAGAGAGGCACCACCTCCTCGTAGGAAGTCAGCGAGGGGGTATCCTTTCCCCCTAGATTCAGTGATGTCCCTCATTTTATTTATGCTTCCGCCCCACTTTGATTTACCTTTTTGTTCCCACACAAACTTATACAACAAATATGGTAACTCCTAAAATGTAGGAACATCTTAAGGAACCGCCAAACACACCACCAAGGAATCCTAAAATATTGTCTATATTTTAGAAACAAATAACCCAGCTGATTCTGGACAAAAATACGATACTTGGTGAACAAGAAATAAGGCGTGGTTTCCTTAAGATTGCGTAAACCAAGCAACATAAATAGGGCACACTGAACCGTGCCAAGATGTTGGAACATCGTATCCAACATCATACATGAGTATTTGTTTTACCAACAATGAAGCCAATACTCAAATACCCAACAATACGTATATGTATATACTACTACCCTCATATGTGAATTTTGTATATACTTTGTTGAGGTGATTGAACTTGGTTACTTTGATTTTGGAGAATCAATCGGAAAATGCTCATTTTCATAAACATAGACGAACTTTATAGGAATGAGTTTTCTTGATTAGATAACTTGTAGTTGATGATAGAAACATGATAATAGATGAAAAGAGAATAAAACAATGGTTATTGAGTGTTTGATACGTTGATTATTATGACGTGGCTATATGACACTATTTATGTGAATTATCTTTTATGATACGGAGTTATTTCTTTGAGGTGATAAATATTTGTTGATGATGATTGTTGATGAATTCTTACATGCTATTGACGACGATTTTGATTGTGTATGCATGTATTGAAAAATGTTGATGTTGATTGTTGACGATTTTTTGTTGAATATATGCATTTATTGAGTCATATGTTCATGCATTCAAAAGTCGGATAGTTATATCCATATTGGCGATGACCAGATATTTATATCTATATTGGCGATGACTAAAATACTTTATGTATTCATATTCGCAATGAAAATGATACATATGTATCTTGAGGTGACGACCTTGGTGATGACTGGTACCATATGCATACAGAGTTGTCTGGGCGCATTGCATAACTTGACAGGTGTCATACTTGCTTATGTGCTTGGTGAATAATTGCATTTGGTGAATTGTATAATTGGTGAACTTTGGTGAATATGTGATGATGTGAAAGTGTGCTTGTGGATTACTATACTCGTATACTTGATGGGTATTGGTATTGTTGAGTTGCTTAATCATTTGAATTTGATTATTGTCGTTTACTTTCATTTGATTATACTTGATTATGATTTGTGGACTAACCCCCAGTGGTCGTTTTGTAGACCGCCTACCTTATTCTTATAGATAGGTAGACGGTGTGCAGGAATAGTTTGCTTTGCTTTGGTGAGTTACTTGAGGATAGCTTAGACTTACATGGTGTTGGACTTGTGCTTGTACCTGATAGTTCACTAGCCCAACTTTGTTCATGATATATAAGAAATACTGTAAATCTGGATACTCTTTATCATTCACCACACCACTCATCGTTTGAAAGATATGAGAACTGTAATATTTCAGAGAACATATACTATATGAGAATTTATCCTAAGTCCAACAGATCATTAAAATAGCAAAAAACAACAAGTTTTAATGAGAATTAGAACGACCGAAAACAAACTCTCACATAAGGTTGAAGACAATAGTAGGTACCATGTTATCTTGACAACATAGAGGATCTAGGACAACAAAGGAGGAGGATAAGCAAAACCCTAGGAGAGAAAAAAAATTGTATGGTATTGTTTTAGGTATTAGGGTGGATATGATTTTTGTTCCCCTCCGTCACTAATTATATACCACAAGAGTTAAATATTGTTTTTATTTTATTAAAACTTACATATATTTATTATTTTTGGACAGAAAATCAAATATATTTACACGAACGTAATATGGGATCTTCTGATTTTGCATTTCTTTAGTTAAAATAACATAGTTAAATTTTATTTTAATAAAAATCAAAATCAACATAAAACAAACAAGTACTTCAATCTTCATTATCTATGCTACATATAAAAACATGGGTTTTTGGGGGATTTTTGGCTGGATTTTTTGTTATTCTAATTATAATAATGTTATATTATTTGTGTATTAAAAAAGATAAAAATTTTGTTATATTATTGTTGTCATTGAAAAATATAAATTTGGTTTGTTGAGTTTGTTACATTTGAAAGTCACAAATATTTGTACTTCTAATTTTAATCTATATAAATTTTTTTTATATAAAATATCATTTATAATTTACACGCAATTTTTTTATAAAATATCATTGATAATCGACTTGCATTATCGAAATAGAAAGAGAGGAAACACAGTCATTGACAGTGGTTATGGCTACGAGAACTGTAACTGTCAAACATTACGATTTCAAAGTTATGGGGGTTGTTATGATTTTATGTTTGGTTTGATGTCTCGTATTGCTATGTACGCTCTCTTCGCGGGGAGGGGGTGTGAAGCAAGTAAATGTCCCAATGGTGAATTGGGCTTGTTTGTAATTGGGCTTCGACTCAAATAGGCGTATTCATTTGGGCAGTCCAGAACAAAAACCTAAGTTAACCCTAACTCATAATCTATTAACCTCTATATAAAAGTATGATTTTACTTTGGTTGATAATACTAGAAAAGTTCAGATGTGCTTCGCCGAAGCTTGATTCCTCTCTTTCTCTCTAGCTCACTGAAACCTCACTACCTTGTTTTTGCAAAGAAAATAAAGGCAGTCTTTCACTATCTCTATATCTTTTCATTTAAGAAGAGAATATGTACGCATATATGAATGGATTATAATGATCACGGTATGGTGAGATACAAATCTCAAATCAATTATAATTTTTTTTTTCAATTGCATATATTTCTTTCGATCATTTTAAATATTTTAATCTTATATTGTTTTGTCTTCACCAGATCTACGAACATGGCAACAAAACTCACTTTAAAGATTATTATTTTAGATCTGATCAAGTGGTTATCATCAAGATTTTATGTATTTCGAAACGTTGTTACAATTTACCTTATTGTTTGCGTTGGTAATTTCCAAGATAAATCTCGTTCGAGTGTGATTTCTTTGATTAAATTCGGAACAAAAAGACAAAATTTTGCATTTTTGAAGAAGGTATGCCTATTATTCATTATAGCTTATTTTAAATTAATTTCATTTTGTTTTTTGGCATTGATATCAAAAGTATTATTATTTATTTTGACTTACTATCTTATTTACTCTCAAACAAGTACCATAAGAAATCAACATATTTTTCTTAAAAGTAATGATTATAATGTTGATCATTTAATGTTTTCTTGTATGTATAAAATCAACCCGTGTTATAAATTTTGCATATTGATTCCTAAATCAATTTAATTACTGATGTACTAGATCCATTAGAAAATTGAACACGACCTCTTTAAAAAACCCCAAATTTTTGTATAAGGGAAAACAATATTGAGTATCTACTTTTGAAAACATTGTACCTAGATTGTTGTACCGAAACGAATTAAGCCAGAATCATCAAAAGTTTCTCCCTGTTTTAAATATATATTACTTTATTATCAATCGTTGTACTAAAAATGCATGCTTATAAATTCATTTTTTCTTGAGCTAAATAAAAAATTTATATCGTTTTTAGAAAATATATTTAATGAGTAAATTATATTATAAGTTTTTAGTTCCACACTTTCTATACAAATATCTCTTTCTGTGTTTGTTTTTCAATCTTCTTGTCTTTAATTTGTGACAATTCAATCCAAAACAATGTTTTTTTTCTTTCTATTCAATCTATTTTCTGCCACCACTACCTAAAACAAGGGGTTAGATGGGAATTCTTGTCATCAGGTAGATTTTTGAGCTACTATGCATGTTTGTTATTTTTTCCTTTTCATTTTCTATTTATTTGATTTAGCTCCTTGTTGGTAGATACTACTAGATGATAGCATATCAATGTACATCAGTTACATCTTTTAATACTTATAATTCTTGATTTATTTAAAATATTATATAGTATTTTATCATGCTTATTCGCTTACTTTAAATATATGTAGCACTAATATGTAGTTACATTCAATTATTTCATCACCTAAGACAGCGGTTCCGCTAGTATTGTTGAACAGAACCGGAGGGTTCGACAATGCTTCTTTGTATGTTGGTGATCTTGAAGGGAAGGTAAACGAGGTGCAGGTTTATGAACTGTTCAATCAGATTGGTCAGGTTATTTCCGTCAGGGTTTGTAGGGATCAGACGATGCAGTCATCTCTTGGTTATGGTTATGTCAATTCCTCCAATGCTCGTGATGGTTCGTGTTTTGATTTTTGTTATTTTATTTTGATTTTTGAATTATAATATATTCTTGATGATGGCAAGCATTGTGATTGTATCAATAGTTCTTAAAAGTTTTTTGTTTTGTTTGTTAGAAATAACGAATTTGGGTGATAAACCTTGTGTCCTTGGATTATGCTACAAATGTCTCTTGGGCAGGTTTGGTTCACCTTTTTTTTAATTAGGTTTCATTTTCAAAATTATTCTATTTTACCAAGAGTGCAATAGTAGACTATTTTGTTGTGTGCTTTTTGAAATGACGACGTTTTATATGTTTTGATTTCAGATACTGGGAAAAGGCATAAGAAGTATACATGTTGAAGGATATTATGTGTCCAAAGTGTATAATCATTTGCAACAGCAGACGTTGCATGTAATTTATAGTTATAATGAAACTTGAGTCTCAGTTGTTTTCATTTTGTATCATTTTGTTTTTATTTTAAAACAAGAGTAAACTAATAGGTTAACAAAAGGGCAACAACCTAATGGTGCTCTAGCTTGTACATTTAGGGCATCCAGTTTTAAGTATGTATTTGAAATGCTTATCAAGAAGTTTTTAGAAGATTTATTTAAACAAGGTTAATAATACTGCTACATTTTATTATGAGAGGATCCAAAATGTGTTATATTTAATATTTTTTTATATAATACATGAGTTCGTTGTAGATGAATCAGGGGAACCTGAGAAAAAAAACTCTCTAAGTGGAAATCAAGGGTTAAAGGAAAATTAGATGGACATTCCAGAGGCTTAACCTAGAAATAAACTAAAAAGAAAGGAAAATGATTACTCAAGAAAAGTATAGGGTAGACTCATGGAATAATTCATGGTCGGATGGATGGTCCAGAGGCTTGGACTAGAAATGAGTTTTTCATTGATCCTACTACTTTTGCTTCAAATATTTTTTGTCAATCTTATTGTATTGGGTGTTAAAGGAATGCAACATATAAATTCTTATTCCACTGTCGCTATTGGTGATAGTAATAACAATGGTGTTAATTCACACATAGTCACACAACCTTTTACATTGGTGAACTTCTTACATTTATGTCAAATCATTATGTTAATTTTGAATCAGAATTGTATGTCATATTGAGTTATTTGAATAGTTCAATCCCATAGTTTATTGCTCCAAATTGAGAAGTGATAACTGACAACTAAGTTAGTTATCACGTTGCACTTAACCCCTATGATTGAACAAGTTATTGAGTTATTGCATTGCCCTTAACATTAAATCAATGTCTATTTTAGGATTTTATAGTTTTAAGTGTTTTTAGTACTTTGGAACTAGGAATGGCTATGAAGATGTAAGAAGTTGCAGGGTGGATTGAAGATGTATCGTTGAATATGTGGAAAAATGCAGCATCTTGGGACACTCGTCAGGTCGTACATAGTACGCATACGTGGGTCCAGTCTGCCCATTTCTTAATGAGGAAGAATATGAGTTGTCCCCAATGTGTGGAATCTAGGAAGAATAAAAGAATATGCTAGTGGGTAGGTAGGATTGGATAACGACGGGTGGATAAGGTCGACCCGTGTAAAATGACCAAAAAGTACAACTTTTAGTGGGTGGCCTTGTACTATAAAAGGACACCCATGTGTTAGGCCAGGTTACGACTAGGGTTAGCAGCTTTAAAATCGTTGTTTTGGTCTTATGTGAGAATTTTATGGAATACATAGCAGTGTCAATATAGTGTGAGTGTGTCTTATTTTAGAATTTTATGTACTAAACTGACTAACAGAAGACACATCCGAGAACCAAGCTCATTAAGGATAGACATATTCAGGAATGTTTTTTTTATTATTTTGCTGATTAAAGGACTAAAATTATCATGTTTTTACTCATCTATGAAATAAAGAAAGATGCACATAAAACACCTTATCAACATTCTCAGGTTCAAGACCATTTTCATAGATGGCGTAACAATTTGCAGATGGCGTAACAATTTGCAGCAATCTTAGAAGACCATTTAAAATACGATAATTTATAGAAGAAAGCTGAGCTACCAATCTTCTGTCTCGCAGATGGCGTAACAATTTGCAGCTTCGCTATATTTTTGACTTCTCAGACGACTCGTTCAAATTAGACAAGAACTTATTGAATTCCAAGGTGTGTGATTCCAACTCTTCCGAACCTTGACCATTTCCATAAACAATATGTTCAGTCTTGGTCTAATAAGCAGTTTATTGGACATAGCTTGGGAAATTGATCAAGAGGACAAGTGAAAGCAAACCATGTTTCACAAACTAAAGACATGCCACATAACCAGATTGCATCGGTATTTTATGCGTGATTCTCCAATGCAAAAATAGTGCAAGAGCAACCATACGAATAAAAATGACGAGACGATATGTGACGAGAAGTGCATAAGGTATCTTTGATTTTCGTGTAAGAGAGGAATGTATCATCAGCTTGGTTTGCTCATCATCTTTTTCATACTGTGGCCTCCATAATATGACAATATTTTTGAAGGAATCATCTTTTCAGCAGCGGTTTGATATCTGAACAAGCACCTGAGCAAGTTGTGTCAAGGTTAGAAGTGAAAGTGTATTGTGTTATTCATATAAGAAAGTTCCAATTTCAATCATGGTATCAGAGCTAGCAGCTTCAACCATCTTCCCTCTGAAAATCATTAATACTCCAGTTGGCTTCTTAATCATCGTTTCATGTCTTTAGTTTGTGAATCATGGTTTACTTTCACTTGGCTTCTTAATCAATCTCCAGTTGAGAAGCTTTCTTGCTATGTATCTGATGACGGGGGTGCACTTTTAACTTTTGAAGCTTTGCTAATACGTGGGTCCTATTCTGCCACAAACAAGATCATGGTATAGATTAGCTTTTATTATAATTAACGGTGGGAGCTTCTACGGTGCAGTCAGAAAACTGATTTTTTTGAAAAAGTTAATTTTGATTTTAAGGTTTGATTCATTTTTAAATTGTTAATTAATGATTAATGATCAATAGTAATTCATCTAGTAATGTTTGCAATATCTTGGACTTACAGGTACTATTTTATCGTTGGCATCTTTAACATGCAAACATATTTGATGATATTATGAGATAGTCTTAAGTGTTACACTTTGTGGGGTGTTACACTTAAAACAATGTAGGATAAAATTAGATTAAGTGTAGTCTTGTTAATCTGATGATACTATGGGGTCTCAGGTTCGATTCTCTCGGTGCCAATTTAGATGGGCTAATTTAGCTTCTTCAAAAAAAAACTTTTTTAGTCAAACTCTGTCATTTCAACTTTGTACTTAATATTTATTACAACTTTAATTTGTGTTTATATATTATAGTTAATTTTAGTGACCCACCAAAGCTTTTGTTTTTTTGGCTCCATCACCGATAGTACAGACAAGGTACGTGGTTCAAACCCAACCCCAACCACCAACCACCGATAAAGAGTTACATATATATATATATATATTTTATTTTTTTATTTTACAAAAGTTAGAGGGTTAAAACACATAAAATTTGTAGTGACTAATTTTTTTTGGCACAAAACTTAGGTACAATTCCTTGGGTGCCTTTCGTATGGTTCTTAACTAAATTCACCATGATTTCTTTAAATCCATAATTCTCTCAAAGTTTGTTATCTCCAACAAAGTTGTATTTTTAGTTAAGAACCATACGAAAAGCACCTAAGAAATTATACCTGAGTTTTGTTTTTTTTTGGCTTGAATTTAGACACAAACAAGAAATAATATTAGTCCTAATTTATATTCAAAGGAAAAATCACTCCCAATTTAAAATGATTATTTTTTTTATCGAGACGAATCGCAGAAAATTGTAGGGACCAAAATAGTTGTGTGTGGAGTAATAACAAACCTTCCTTAAAAAAAAAAACAGAAAAACCTAAAACGCTGCGGTTGGAAACCCCACATATTAAAACCTCGTACGACACACGCAGCTTTCTCACTCTCCACAGGGTTTTCTCTGTCCGAGAGGAGAAGGAAAAAAAAAACGAAATACCTGACAAAATATTCTCCAAATTTTTTATCATAGAAGGGATAAACCCTAATCACAATCACACCAAAAACTAGTACTCTATTATTGTAAGGTTTTTGTGCTCTCTTTTCTTATTCTGTCATCAATTTTTTCTTTTTGTTTCTTTTTATTCACGCAAAAAAATAAAAAATCTGACTACTGTTTCATCGTTTTCAGAGTTTTTTTCCCTTGAAGAAAATGGCGATTGTTTCATCACCTAAAACAGCGGTTCCGGCTGTATTGTTGAACGGAACTGGACAGTTAGAGAATGCTTCTCTGTATGTTGGTGATCTTGAAGGGAAGGTTAACGAGGCGCAGCTTTATGAACTGTTCAATCAGATTGGTCAGGTTGTTTCCATCAGGGTTTGTAGGGATCAGACTATGCGGTCCACTCTTGGCTATGCTTATGTGAATTTCTCCAATGCTCGTGATGGTTTGTGTTTCGATTTTGGTTCTTTTATATTGATTTTTGAATTGAATTTTAAGTTATAACATATTCTTGATGATTGCATGCATTGCGACTGTGTGAATAGTTGATTCCGAAAAGTTATTTGTTTTGTTTGTTAGAAAGAAAAAAGGTTTAGGGTTTTGACAACTTATTGCAATTCTTAATTAATTTTTAGGACTATGTTATTACTAAAGTACAGTCGTTTATTTAAGAGAGTAAAACCCTTGTATTTATAATCATGTTTTTAAGTCATGGTTGCGTGAACACCATAAAGGAGGTTGAAGAACTAGTAGAGGAAGTAAAAGTGTTGTCGTGGAGATGGTGTTTCACAAGGCTGAAATTGGTTCCCTATTAAGCACGGACTCCAACATGGACACTTGACACGACACTGACACAGACACGATGACACTGCTAATGTAAAAAGCATAGGACATCGACACCTCTATCTCTATATTAATTTATTTATAAAAGATCTTAATGTCTATAAATACGTTGGAATCAACTTTAATGTCTATAACCCCTTGTTGATCAACATTTCTCACACATCTTTAACCCTTGAATCTATTGTGTGTAGAAGCAGAAAAAAAAAATCCAGATATTTGTCTGAGTTGTCCAAACCCGGAGATTGTATGAACTATGAATCGATAGTGTAGGTGGCAGATGGTTTTTAGGTGTTCCAGGTACAGTGTTTGTTAGTGTTGTTATCAGAGGCGACAGGGGGGTCAAATGGTTGGTTTTTTTTAACAGCCAATATATTAAAACAAAAAACCCCTTGGGAATAGGGAATTGCTGTCAAAGTAACAAAACAAAATCCCCAGCGTTACGGCAATACAGGGACTGTCCCAAAGGGAAACAAAAACAAAACCCCTCATGCTACAAACAGCACAAAGCGCGAGCCAACAGAAGGAAAAGAAACAAAGATTGTTTAGGTTTATATGGTGTTTTTGAGACCTGTATTCATCCTCAGTTGCTGTGGGGTTTTTGGGCTGAGTTTTCCTGTTTTAGTGGTTCCGCTATTTAGTAGAGTAGGGGGATTTTGTGTGCTGAGTTTTTACGGTGTTTCACTGAGGTTTTGTTCTCTTGTGGGGTCTGGTATTGGTTGCTGCCTCGGTGCCTATAACATGGACCCTTGTCCTTCTTTTTTTCCTCCCGTTATTCTTTAATCTTTCTTTGCTACCTAATCACATTTTGTGCTGGGCACTGCTATTAATAAAACATAGCTGTTTCAGAAAAAAACAAGTCATGGTTGCATCGAGATTCTTTAATATTATTGTGGAGAATCGCTACCAAATACGGCTGAAGAAGCTGCAATTACATTTGTACTAATTTTTCTCTTGGACCTTTTTTAAAACCTTGTTTTAAATGTCATCTATCATTGCAACCTTGTTACAATGATATAGAGTATAGACATTAAAAATTTTAATATCAATTATTTTGTAGAATGTTGTTGTGTTAAGTCTAATTGATGCGGCTGCAATTGCGGTAATGATGTGATTGTAGAAATATCATAAACCTTTACTTCGCGTTGCAGCTACCGAAGTTGTTTAGATTTTCACAACTTATTGCAATTCTTGATTGATTTTTATGACTAATGGAGTGTGTACATTCCTTTTTCTTAGAGTAAAACCCTAATATTTATAATCATGTTCTTTTAGGCGTGGTTGTGTCGGGATTCTTTAAGATCATGTTATTGATCCAATATATTTGTTTTTAGGTGTTTTATGTCAAGTTGTAGACTTGTAGTGAAGTAATTAGATCTGGTCGAACATGGTGGAATAAATGATATTGGACTTAGAAAATGGTTGTATGGAATGATTGTGAAGTTTATGTATAGCCCTGTTGCGTAGTGGAATTTGAACAAACCTGTATTTTCCGCGAACCACAATTGATAACAATGCTTCAAGTAGGAAGTAATATTTTTTTAAAGCTTTTACTGAAAGTTTGTATTCTAGTGCTTTAGTGTTGTATAATGCCATGCATTTTTGTGCCCAAACTAGTCCAACAAACTATGATTCTTGTTTGTTGTAATCTGTAGAAGAATTCTGCATTATAATGGTTTATAAGAGTAGAATAGTTTGTGATGGTTTGTCAGTCGCTTTTCTTTCTTCTATATAAATTTTTGAGTTATAGTCTATTGTTAATTGCATGCATTTTTTTTGGGAATACTTTTTTGAAAAACTATTTTGAGGATGAGTTACATTCGAAATAAAGGTACAAATTATAAGACAATGCATTCACTCCTTAACTTTCAAATGCATTCTTTTGCATATATTTTCTTCTCTGACATAAAATTATATTGCAGCTGCTAATGCGATAGAACATTTGAATTACACTCCTTTGAATGGGAAGCCAATTCGTATCATGTTTTCTCATCGTGATCCTACCATCCGGAAAACTGGATTTGCAAATGTGTTCGTCAAGAATCTTGACACATCAATAGATAACAAGGCATTGCATGATAGTTTTGTTACATTTGGAACTGTACTTTCTTGCAAGGTGGCTCTTGATCGCAATGGTAAATCTATGGGATATGGTTTTGTACAATATGACAATGACGAGTCAGCAAAGTGTGCCATTGAAAAATTAGATGGCATGTTGATAAAGGATAAGAAAGTTTATGTAGCGTATTTTATTCGGCGTCAAGAAAGATCGGAAAATGGATCACCTAAGTTCACTAATGTGTATGTGAAAAACCTTTTGGAAACAGATACTGATGAGGACCTTGAAAAGCTTTTCAGAACATATGGTGCAATAACAAGTGCTGTGATCATGAAAGATGAGAATGGAAACTCTAAATGTTTTGGTTTTGTGAATTTTCACAGCCCAGATTCAGCAGCTGCTGCAGTTGAGAAGCTGAATGGCACTACTACCAATCATGGGAAGGTTTTATATGTGGGAAGGGCTCAAAGGAAATGTGAAAGGGAGGCAGAGTTGAAAGCTAAGTTTGAACAAGAAAAGATAAAAAGATATGAAAAATTACAAGGTGCAAATTTATACCTTAAAAACCTCGATGACAGTCTTAATGATGAGAAACTGAAGGAGATGTTTTCTGAGTTTGGAACAATAACTTCTTGCAAGGTATATTAAAATTTATATTTGAGTATTTTTACTTTGTTTAGTTATTGTTCTAGTGCATGTGAGTGAACAGCCCTTTATTATACGTGCACGTGTTTAAAAATTGACTATGTATAACATGTTTCTTCAGGTAATGTTTGATGCTCATGGCCATAGCAAGGGCTTCGGTTTTGTTGCATTTTCCACTTCAGAGGAAGCGAGTAAAGCTGTATGTCATTTCTTTATTTGTTAAAAAAGATTTTGCTTAACCAAATATAAACCTTTTTCAATCAGCTGCATGAGTTTATTTTTTTGTTTTCTTTTCTAGATTAATGGAATGAGTGGAAAGATAATTGGACAGAAGCCCTTATATGTTGTTGTGGCTCAACGCAAAGAAGATAGGAAAACTCGTTTGCAGGTTTAGCCTATATTTTATCTTGTATATATGTTATTTAAGTTAACCTTAGAATTAAATTATGGACAAATCAATGATTTATATACTACGTTGATTTTTCATTCAAGTGGGTGTAAGTCCATTTTTGTTACATACAATATAACATATCATTATATCCAATTCACTTTTTCTATGTAGTTTTCAATTGTAACATTGATTTAGAAATAAGTTTTCTAATATCCTTGCTAGCAGGTAGAAATTTGTTCATATGATAGTCGTCGAGAAACGTGTCATTTTTTGTCGTTGTTTTCAAGCCTAAACAAATTTAAACTTTCTTACTTTGTATTTTGTATAAATTCAATTGTTACGTTCATAAACTCGTTTAAATGCAGGCTCAATTTTCTCAAATCAATGCTTCGGGTGGAATCACATCTTTTCCTGCAAGAATTGCTGGATATCATCAAAGTGCTCCAACACTTGCTCCTCAACAATTGTATTATGGTCAAGGTACACCTCGTCTCATGCCGCCTCAACCAGCTGAATATGGATACCAGCAACAATTCATACCAGGTATGCGATCTGGAGTTGCTCCAAATTACATCATGCCATACCACCCTCAGAGGCACGGTCATACCGGACATAGGATGCCTCCAGTTGGTAACTTCCAACAAGTGCAGCAGAACCAGGTATTTATTCTTTAAGTGTATGCTTCATTGTTTTGTAAATAATATTACGAGCTGATTCATCACTTGAAAAAAATTCATTTTGAATCTAGGTGCTACCTCGCAACTCGGACCAATGGTTTAGATATAATGGTCAAAATGGAGTGGATCCATCTGCTGTTTCTGAAGGTCAAATGATAGATCCATCCATACAAAATCACGGTGCCTTGTCTAATAATTCACTTCCCTCAACTTTGGCTTCTTCTACTCATGAAAATCAAAACCGGGTATGTAAAAGTTTGCTAGTTATATGTTCATCTTCGCATTTTCTTTTAAGAGTTGCAATACTGTGTGGATTACTGTAATTTATTGTTGCCAATATCATGACCTTACTAAAAAGTTAAACTTATCATGGTATGTTAAATCTAACTTTCTCTGGTTTGTTGGTTGAACAGATGTTGGGTGAACAGTTATATCCTCTTGTGGGTCGTCTTACACCAAACAATCAGACAGCCAAGGTGACAGGAATGTTGTTGGAATTGGACAAGTCAGAGGTTATCCATCTGATTAAGTCACCTGAAGAATTGAAGATGAAAGTCTCTGAGGCAATGCAAGTCCTTCGCTTAGTTTCATTGGGTCCTGCAGATCATTATGATCAGCTCGGCTCCTAATTATCTAAGTTGTACTTTTGGATCAGTCATTAACTTTCATTGTTTATGGAGCCTTAACTTTAGATTGATCAGGATTTTTTCCCCCTTTCTGTTAGGATTTTGACTTGTTAGCCAATAGAGAGGGTATTGAAATTTTTTATGTGTTGGATAAATTTATTTCATTTTGGGTTGGTTTACATTCATGATTTTGAAACGGTATTATTGATTGTTAGCCATGAATGTTTTCAACTATAATTTCTTATTTTTTTTACATTCATCTCACTTTTAAACAACCAATTTTACCAAATCAATTTTTATCACAGCAAAACTTAACAAACACTACAAGGCAAAGACAATCTTGTTTAGAGTCCATCTCAGAAGTAACTTTTTGGTGCCCAAACATACAATCCAAGCTGTAGCGTGTGGTAAACACCAAGACTCAACTTCAACAATACTCATATCTGGAGAACACCAATCTTGTTTAGCAAAGACAAAATTGTCATATTCATCCCTCACACACACCGATCGCTACATATCGCTGGCCAGGAAACATTGCAGCATCTAAGTTGCATTCAACTGCTATATTTGCTTCTGCCTGGTTACTCGTGCTCCGCAGACCTGATGATGCTGCCACACCTGAAACACTGCGCTGGCGTGCTGCATTATTTGATCAAAACCTATCTTGCTGTCCCATTAGTGCACATTTCGTTTCATCGAAATGCTTCAAGAAACCATAGCAGAATTTATCAACTGATCTTGTGTCAAATGCTGCAAAATTTGCATAAAAAAGTCACCAAAACCTTCTGCATTATGCATAATATTCTCCAAAATAGACCAAAGATCATATTTCCTTCAACATTCCACACCTGCAGCACATACAAAAAATAAATGCTAATTTTTTTTTGTTTGTCTTTTTTGTTTTTTTTTTGCCTGGTGTGCTACTGTGGAAAATGCTAATTCAATTCTAAGTAGGATTGAAAAATGACAAAATCATATGGATAGTCAACTTGCTTACTGTGCAGCCTTTATGTACTAGGTAAACAATCTCCCCCAAGACGCCAAATAAAGTGTATTACATTCGGAGGAATGTATAGACCAAAGTTTTTTCAAATCACCTTTAACACGTCATTCATTTCTACTAATAATATGATCAACACACTCATGATATGCACTTTGTATTATACATACCTTTCTTGTGCAAGCACCAAATTATCTCATGCTTTTGAAAGAGATAAATTATATGATTGTATCAAATAGAGAAAGTAAAGAACCCTCACTCTTCTTTATCTATTTGGAGTGATTTATATCGATCATAATAATGATTATAATGACAATGATGTGTGAGAAACAACAAGTGCAAACAAAACAATTAGGTTACTTTCTAGAGCATCAAAATGAAAATGAGTTTGACACAATCTCAGGCAGCATAATATATACAAAGCTTGCTGTCATTGTCATGAACATACACATGCTTTTGAAAAATCAAAATCTACTTGGATCTCCAAAATATCAATTTGTTGAACTAAGAAATATTAACTTAGTTGTTTCTTTGAGTAAACTGTGTAGTTCTTCAGAGTATCAGTCCAGAAAGGGCTCCTCTCAAGAATACACCTTGCAACATATATAACAGGAGCGACAATGTTGTTTTGGGAACTCATAATGATATTTTCTCAATGTAAGAAATGGAAGATTACTTATTTGATTCATGTTCTGTGAAAATCTTGAAATTTTAATTGTGTAGAAGTCAATAATTGATCTTTCCTAGTCATGGTAACTATGTGCAATCATAGGTTAAATAAAAATTAATCCAGAGTAGCATTCAACATTTGGATATAGTTTCCTCTTGATGAAATATTCATCAGATAGTGTAACCTACAATTACAAAGCAAATGCAACCTGAACGATCAAATAATTGCATAAGTAGTTATAACTTCTACAAAAGCAAAGGAAGTAAAAAAGTAAACATGAAAAATTGTTCAATAAACTTTCCTACACTAAAATAAGGATTCTGCACCCTCCTTGGTTCTTATTGATACATCATTTCCGTATAAAATGCATACGTTTTAATTCAGTCAACATGGACTTAGAAATTTGAACTTAGAACCGTATAGCTCGTCAGCACCTAAAATGGGAAGCATATACACTTGAAATCATCAAGAAATCCTTTTACAAGAACATGAAATCTTGCAGGTTGAATAAGAAGCTTGAAGCACTAAGTTATCCTTGGCTTTAGGAAATTATTAGACCTGCAGCTATCAATGGATAAATGATGGTCAATTGCTAGGCCACTCAACTCAATTACTTGAAAAAGTAAGTAGTTCTTATCTCATCGCAATGATAACATTGTTCCTTCTCTCGTCTCAACTGCATTTCTGCAGGACTAATTTTCTGGACATTTATACAATTTTGCTGAAGCAACAATTAGTTTCAATGTCCGGTTGGGCAACAAGATTGGACGCGTGATGATACTCAAAATCATGTGTTGCATTATCATCTAGCAAGCGTTTTAGAGCAACATTGATTTTCTGCATCTCAGCTTGGAGTTCCTGAAAATGTCTATCGCAGGCCATAAAGGTCATGGACAGACACACCAAGTGTACAGAAAATAAATGCAATTAATATGAAAACAAATCCACTCCATAAAAAGTACTAGAAATAGAGAGTGGGTGTGATTCAGGGATAGGGAGAAAATGCGGTATTCGTGAATGGAAAATTTTGTAAAGACCATGCGCTTGTTAAAGCTGCAAAAAGTTCACTTAGCTTAGGGAGAAATTGCTTTGTTTAAATCTAATACGCCTATTTCTGAATATCTTCAAGTGCATTAGAGAATAATTGTTTATCTTCAAAAGCAGTCTTAGTATGACAATAACTAGTTTGAAAACATGATTCGTCATTATGAAAGAACTTCAATATATGCTTAATCAATTAATGTTCTCAATTAATACTTTTGAAGAGCTTCAACCAAAGAGATATTGATTTGCATCTTATCAATGAAAACTAACTAAAATATCACAAAAATGTTTTTGAAGTTCTTTTTTTGTTCTTTTTGAAGGAAATCTTTTTCAAGCTTTTCAATATTTCAAAATAAATTAAAACAAACCTTATCGATAATTATTTTTCTTCTAAATTTTTACCTAAAATTAAAAAAGAACAAATATTCTAGTAGTCCGTAATCAATTAATGTTCTCAAATATAAACAAAACAAATAAAACAAGGATATGAGTAAAATAAGCATCTTTAGTCTCATTACATTACATTATACTATATTATATTATTATATTATGTGTCAAAAAATATTTTATTATATATTATATATTAGAGGAAGATAGGGATGCAGTTACACATTGAATTAGACGTCAAAATTAGGGTTCAAAGTTCTAACTTCAAGCTGCCGTTTGTGCTCCTTACAGTCCTTATGCTTTCGTTCCCAAAGAATCGATCGAGCCGCTCTTTCAAATTCAGACGTAGATGTCATGACTATAGGTATGATAATTCTTCAATCGGTTTCTCTATTCATTCATGTGTTGCATCTATTCATTTACTTGATTTGTCTATTTCTATTAACCTCTGCTAAATTTCTGTCTGCAGTCTCCACCGAGTGTAATTTCCTTGATTAACCCCTATATCATCATTCTTTAAGCTGCCATTGTCTCCCACTAGTAAAGACCGCCAAACTATCAGTCTGATCCACAATTGGGACGCCGGCCTGACAGTGCAGGCAGTTCAGACACTCCTAACTTACTTGTCACTGGTTTGTCGGTCAATCTACTTGAACACCCTCGAATGTTATTTCACGTTTGTCGGATGGCGCCCAATAACTTATCCAGATTTGGGTCCAATAGCAGTAACGTAGTGGCTAACTTGTCACATCTAGATGCTTCTCCGAATTTAGTATGTTTATCCGATGATAAGTTACCGGACAAATGGATTCATAGTACAATTGTATGAGACCATATGGCATACATTAATAGAACTGATTGGCTTCATGACTTTATGGTTAGTTCACTCCGTATATCTCAGATTGGTCGTTCATCAACCTTATTTTATATATTGCTGTGATTTCCTTGATTAATTCGGAACAATTATATCGTAACTAGTATATGAAAGTTTATTGATAAGCAACAAACTCTTTCGTCACCTTTGTAATTGCTATGGCTGTACTGGTTCAATTTCTCATAAGCTCTTTTTTTATTTTGTTAATGTGAATTAATCTTTTTGTTCACGCATATGTAATTCTTTGTTGGTTTTTGTTAATTAATAAAATATCACTGAATATTTTCTAGTTAGTTCTTCATGAGAACAGGTCTTCCTTTGATTGTTTGTTAGTTTTGTATGAATGCATCTTTTGTTGCTTTTTTCTTTGCAACAAATTATGATTGAAATAATGTGTAAAA
>Ga0315913_1003832_pt1 | contig 18107 bp, 7 predicted proteins | sample MpolsnodulesMG_FD_207736 | JGI IMG/M metagenome (GOLD analysis project Ga0315913, IMG submission 207736) | Medicago polymorpha root nodule microbial communities from Los Angeles, California, United States - small nodules | ecosystem: Host-associated > Plants > Roots > Nodule | place: USA... | reverse complement strand
CATTACCATGTGCGAAGTTTTCACCGTCATTTAACGACAACTGATCTTTCTTAGAGAACATGTTGGGAACGCAAGGTGGATTTCCCATAGAAGGGATCAAATCATTGACACATTGCATAAGCGTCCTAATCTCTTCTAAAAGAATCAATCATTGTTGGTAATGAAGAGTACTTTTGTAAAATAAGTCATACATTTTTTTTATATAGCAGTAGTGTTAATATCTTTAAATTATGAACGATATTTTTTATGAAATTTTGATTAAAATTGTAGGTGTAGATGTTCGTGACTTTCAAATTATAATAACCATGTTTATCTTTTTCAATGACACAAATAATATAACATATATAATATAAATTCGTATCTATTTTAATGACACCAACAATATAACATTATTCCCTTGAAAAAACAATAAAACATTACCGTATATTTTTTTTAAAGGTATAATTTAAATATTAAAAGTCAGTCCAAAATTTCCTAACCCTCTTTATATAAAAAATATATGGTGTAGATAAATTTCTCCATTTAATTCAAAATTAACTATATTTCTTAATTATGTAACGTGATTTGAGACGAAGGGAATACCTGATTTTTTTTATTTTAGGATTAAATATATTATTTTCATAAAAATATACAAAAATTTCTTTCACACTTTTGTGTCAACATATCTTCATTTATAAGTTTTAATTCTAAATTTCTCCTTAAAAAAAATAATAATTACATGTGTAAAGATCACATGATAGGTGTCAAGTAAATATTTTTTATGACTTGTTATTGTTGAAAATTTAAAAGTTAATTTAGTATTTTATTTTTGCTCTTTCTTTTCAACAATATTTATCACATTTGAACATTCAACATAAATTAAGAAAAGATGATAAATAAAATGAAAAGAATGATGATTTTATTTAATTACTCATATTAATTATTTTTGTATTTGCATTATCATATATGTAAAGTGAAGAATAAGAAATTGAGAGTGATTCATGATTTCATGTAACATCAATTAGAGGGTTAAAAAATAATCAATTAAAGCTACATTTGAAATTAAAATTGATAATCATTCTAGATAAAAAAAAAAGTTGCAAATATGACAATGACTATAGAGTATAGATGTTATTATTTTTGTGCTGATTGTATTTCGCACAAAAACAAGATGCAATTTGATCTCTAAAAAAAAAAAAAAGATGCAATTTGTGTTGCCCCAAGCCCTGGTAGCATGATCAAAGGTGTTAAAGTGGTGAACCAATCAAGGATGAACGATAGAGATTGAAATGCCGAAGGTTTCAATATAATTTTACTATATTTTGTTACTTAACAAATGTCTCGTGGGTATTTGTTAGTGTTTTCCTTAACAAGTTTAAACTTATGATCATTAACGACGACATAAGAATTTAAGTCCTACATCCTTGACCATGTCTAAGAACTGAGATCTAATTTTTCGTGTCGCTTTGAGAGGCTTTGGTTTCAAAGGAATAATCGAATTTTTAATAATATAGTCTCTTCAGCTATTGTTGTTGATGCAGGTGTCAAAAGGATGATGGTTGATATCATAACTAACTTAGAAATGGTGAGAAGATTAGGAATTCATAAAACCTTTTCTTTGAACAATTATTTTATCCACCAAATACGAGTTGGATGAAGCTTAACTATGATGGCGAAATTACAACATCTGACTATGCATCTTGTGTCTTGCTTAGGAAACATCTCATAACAATGTTTGGTGTCATGTGTTGCTAAGCTGGAGATTTGTACTATCACACATACAGAGTTGTGGGGTATTTTACTATGTCTTAAGCTCAGTATTGCTACTAACTTTCTTTTCAGTGGGTGCCCCGAACACTCATTCTTGTAGTCAATCTGATTAAGAAATTGTCTATAAGTGGATCATGGTTGGATCTGTAATTATGTACCGGTTATAAAGCAATTATGTGGTCTCACAATCTCTGTGAAGGAAATCAAGTTGATGGTGTCTTTGCAAAGTTTGTCTGGTCTAACTATTTGGATTATGATTTGTGATTATGTTCCTAATTTTATGCCTCTGGGCTCTAGATGTTTATGTTGATGTTGCTATGATTGGTTTCTCTCGTGGCTTTTAGTTTTTGTTTTTGTTTGGGCATTTAGCCCTTTTTTCCAACAAAAAAAGTACGGGCATAAGAACCAAACAAATTACGTGGATTTCAAGATATAATTGAAACCAATAAATTATTTTAACTTTTTTTTAATGTTTGGATCCAAACCGAACCGAATCAATCAAACTCGGCCTCTATCATTTTGGTTTCGAGTAACAATTTCATGTCATTCAAAATCTATCACTGAGAGCCAAAGCAAACCATTATTTTTTAAAATTGTTTATCTTAATTTAAAATATGTGTTTTGGTGTGTTTTTTTAATTATTATATTTTTATTTTAGCATAAGTACTTGTTTTAGTAGTACAAGAAACATAGGATGTTAGAATAAATTTGTCAAAAATAAATAAATATAATGTTTGAACAAAAGTTATTTTTTAAAACAAACTTATTGAATTTAAAATATATCAATCCGGTTAAACCGAACCAAATCAATATATTCTTCATCAATTTAGTTTGGTTTGGATTTTAAGAGAAAATATTGCAAAAATCAAACCAAACGACTACTTTTGCTTTGCTCGGGTTTATTTTATTTAAAAAGTCGAACAAAATCGACATGTAATATTCATACTTTTGACAATATTACGGTATATCATTATCGTTTATAGTTTTAGCTTAAAAAAATTACAATGCATAACAAATTTCATCACCAATTCAAACACATCCTTTGAGAAAATGGAGAAAGAGAAAAATATTATTAATTAAAATATACATTGTCATTTTATAAAAGTCTCCAAAAAAATTTGAACTTTGTTTTTTAAAATTACAAGATCAGACTTTTATTATTGAACTTACCATTCAAACATACACTTTTTTTAGAGGATGGATAATACAAACGTACACTTAAATTGCAAGTATCATGAAATCGAGTCACAAAATTTATGAAATAACAAAAAAAAAGGTAAGAATTATGTTAATTTAGTTTAATTGTCAAGAAAAGTAGAAGACGATGACTAATCTGTCATTAATAAGACATTGCGAGAATCTTGTCTAACTAAATTAGAAAACTAAATTATCTAACTTTTACAATTTTCGAGTATAAAATTAGAAAACTAAATTATCTGACTTTTACAATTTTAAGGATGAATGAGTTAAACATAAACAATTTATAGATTGAACAATGTGTCTCAAATATAAAAGAAGATTCTTTTTTCAAATTCATTGAATAAATAATGTATCTAATCTATAATATAAATTAGATACATACTTTATTCAATAAATTTAGAAGAAAAAAAATAATATTCTCTTATATTTGAAATCGGAGAAAGTATTTTTTCGAAGAATTATAAAACACTAGATATTTGTAACTGCCATTTTTTTTTAGAGATTTCTTTAAATTTTTAATTGCATTAATTTTTTTTACCACAATGCCTCTGATTATGGTATATATTTCTGTGCAATATGCAATAAATTTTTTGTAAAATCATTAACTAATTTTCTTTTATAAAGGATAAAGCGTTAAAAAATATCAAATATCAACAAAATTAATACAATGATCAATTTTATTATTAATTTTTTGTCAAGTAGTCTACCGGTTGTGCTCACACCTTTTAAATGTGGAGAAATGGGGATTCCAGAGTTCGAACCTCCGACCCTCTGCATACATTATGCATTATCTCAGGGTCCTCTCTGACAATTCCGAGGCCCGTTGCAATCTTGACAATTTTAATTTAAAAAGTATTGAAAAAAAATTCAACATCTATGTTCTAGTTAAATATACGAGAAAGGATTCAAACATGACTTTTACCCAAAGACAAATAGACATTTACCTGCGGACAATGTATAATTGACAGTAAAAGAGTTGAATTATGGACTTTTACCTACGGACAAATGACATTTAGTGATGGATTTGTGCGTAGGTACAAGTTTTTTTTCTTCCTTTTTTTTCAATTTTGAGTCCCTTTAAGTTTGAGATCATGTGCCAAGGGCCTTGAAGTATTTGCACAGGGCATGCCCTGCATTGTCCCTATCAACTAAACAATGCTCATGAGAACCAATAACCAATTTTTTTTTATTCTGTGATTTAGTTAACAAAGCTTTATATTTAGGAAATGATATTTTAACTTCGTACTCTCGTTTGAAAGAAGAAGAAAAAAACTTAGTTGTACTCTAAACATTTTAACTTTCACGATGTAGCCACCCACCACACAAATTTTTAGGAGTAGTGATATTTGTACAACTATTGTAACAACTTTCTTTTTCTTTCTTCTTATTGATCAAAAACAATAGAGAGAGAAAAATGAAGAGAAAAGATAAAAACATAATATGAGTATGAAAGAGAGTTGTCAAAAAATTGTCACAAAATAGTTATATAAATATCATATCTCAATTTTTAGCTTCTTAGAATTCACGTTCATATTGTCTAGGGACTCAAGAATGTCAACTACACCGTGTATCTGTATTGTAGAGAGGCATGTTGGATTGGATTATGCGATTGTGAAATTTGTATCTTTCTTTTTTGATAAAGGAATTTGTATATTTTTTAAAAGGAAAATGTGTCACTGAATTAATATATAATCAATATTATTATTGCTGTGTGAAAATTGAAGTAAAAAGTGTGCGTAGTTTACAATACAATAATGCATTGGAGCATCTTTCAACTTGGCCAATATTATAGGACAAAGGAAGTACAAGTATTTGTCGGTGAATTTGTGCTCTAAACTCTAAAGTGACTTTCACAAAGCTGGGTATAAGGGTTACAATTCATTTTTTTTTATTGGATGTTCACGTGAGTCTCACATTTTAGAAACGAATCATTCCTAAAGTGGCAAGTCCCGAGTCCTCACATTTCTCTAATTATAATTGTGTTTTTAGCTTTTGTTAGAAAAAATTTGATTTTAAATGAATTGATATTATAAAATTGATTCCCGTTAAAAATAAGTTAAATGTAAATTCTAATATTGCAGATATCTGTCTTGATGTTCTAATGTTCGATAGGGAGTTGTTAAGGAGCTAAAATTCTAATGAAAGGAACTAGTGCATTTTGCATGTCTTGGTTATGCATATTACATAAGTCCATCCTTTATCCTTACATATGAAACATTTTCTTTGGCATGTAAGGGACAAGACACCACCTTTCCCCATCTTGGAGGCATCTGTCTTGATGTTCTGATGTTTGACATAACTCGGTCATGAGAAAACGAGGATCGTGCATCATAGCTGCACCTCCATATAGTTTCAGATATTACCATACTAGATCGTATTTAAAATAAACGAACCTCTAAAATCTTTAAATATCCCAACACAAATGTAAAGGTTATGTGATCCTCTAGATGCACCATCAGTATTGCATTTAAGCCAATAATTAAGAAGAGCGGGCTAATTAACTTGAGTCATATTAGGAACCGCTGGAGTAATTTTGAACTCATGGATACAAGAGTGCTTATGTCCTTTAGACAAGTTTATGGATTATACATTGAATCTTGTTTCTGCCAAACCTAAGTAATAATACCAAATAATGTTAATAATTGTTTACATAATTAAATTGTCAGTTGAGAGCTCCATTTTCCATTCATGATGAAAAGAAGAATGGTCATTGAAATGTGGTCCAAGGGCCAATCAAGAAAAACAGAACAAATTTCAAATGTGAAAAGCAAATGAGCAATACAAAAAAAGATGGTGTTTGTGTCTTCAAAAGCATTGTTGCGATGGCTACAAAAGCCTACAACAATACACTGTAGTGAAACCCCTCTTCCTAAGGTTGTCATCAATAGGCAAAACATCATGAATAATTTTCCAAATTACAAAAGTTTTAATATGATAAATCACAATAGACCGAATTTTCTTTCCTCAACCAACATGTTGACTATGAGTAAAATTTGCATTATATGCATCTTTGAAAAAGAGCTCTCCAGAGACAGGGGTATTCCAAACCATATGATTTTTATATGGTGTAAGAGGAATTATACAAACCTTAATTCTATTGATGAGGATAGGTTAGGCAATAAATTAACCAATCAGGGGAAGACCAAGAGCCATTGGGAATGAAATTAGATACCATGGCAGACAAGTCACCTCCCATAGATTCAAGAATTTTCAATTCACCTACAAACACATTATCATTCCATTTGCCATTGCAAAATGATATAGAACTACAATCTTCAATTTTCCAGGAGCTATCATTTTGAATTTAATCAAGAAATCTTTTTAAACTTGGCCATAAAGAAGAAGAAATGTAACTATTAATTAGCTTATAGTCTACCTAAATCTGATCTACGTAATAGTCTACCTTTTCAAAAATATATATTAATTTGTATCATAAAAACATTTTTCAAAAAAATAAAATTGTATGATACAAACAATCAAAAAAAAATAAAATATATATATATATATATATTAATTTGTATCATAAAAACATTTTTCAAAAAAAAAATTGTATGATACAAACAATCAAAAATATATATTAATTTGTATCATAAAAACATTTTTCTTTTTCAAAAAATATAAATTGTATCATACAAACAATCAAATTTGACAGAAGACAATGTCTCAAGGAAATTCTCTCTCAACAACTCATTTTCACGCAATCAACAATAGCCATCACATTAAGCAGCATAGGTGGGAAAATTTTAAATATTTTGAAAATTGGAGACCGAAACCAGGAATCTAAAAATAGTAGCCAATTGATATATCTTTCAAACTAAACTTGATCTAATGGTGTAAAAGTGCACAACCAACAGACCCTTCATCCAGAGAGAGTAAATGTTAAAAGACAACTACCTCTTGATGCAACATTATCCTGAAAAGCTGTAAATGAAATAAGACCAACTTTTTACAATGACCGAAGTAACAGGAACCTCAGTGAAATGATCTAGAAGAAAAATGTCAAGTAAAAGAGCAAATGGAAAGGACCATGTCAAACAATCCCAGATTATCCCATCTTCAATGGGAGGACAACATGCCCTGGGTAGTTTAGCTAGACATCTGGGGCAGAGGAATCAAATGATGGCAGAAGCCACCCCTTGGTCTGTGCATGCTCCACATAGAAAGCAAATTTTTCCTTGGCGTTTGGAATGTCCAGAGCCAGATCATCAAGACCCTCCTTAATCCGGGTGAATCCTTTAGTCAGCTGATTGGTGGTGATAAGACCTTCACTGAAGCACTCCTGCAGCAAATCTAGCATCCTATCATTCTTCTTCTCCATGGCCATAACCAAAGCTTTCTTCACTACCTCATGGTTGAAGAAAGGCATCCCCAAGTCACGAATACACTGGCATGCTTCACTGACAACCCCACCACTTTCATACTCCTCCAAGAGCTTTGTGATCTTGTCCTTAGCATCCTCCACAGCCCATCCAGTTCCCCCGCCCCAGCATCTCAATAGCCTTTCACCTGCATGGCGAGCAGAAGAGAGTGTTCGAGCCATACGCACAGTTTCACTACCACTGCATTTTGGTGGTAGTCTACTGCCAATTTCGTCCAAGTTCAATGGGGCAAGTACATCATCAATCACAGCCCGAGCTAAAAACAGAGCAAGCTCATTTGAAGCATCCAGTATATCCAGCGTTGTATCTTCAGCATTTTCCAGAAGCATGACAAAACCATTAACAATATCCTCTGTTGAGAATATCTCTATATGAAGTGCAGATAGCAGGACAGATGCCATTTCCTTTTCTCTGTTCTTTCGGTCCAAAGCAAGTGTTATTAACCTCTTCAAAAATATTGGGTTATACTCAGGTGCTCCAAGATCTTCTAGACTTCGAATGAGTTCAGGAATGTCATCAGAGAGAAAATACTCATGAATTATAGTTACAGCTTCCTTTTTGTACTTCCTCACATTCTCATCTTCAACTTGGAATTCCCCATTTTCACCAGCTGGATTGGCAAAGGAAGCATCAAGCCATCCTTCAGAGATTGCCTTGGGGACAAATGACAGAAACAAGGCTTTAGCTGATGGAATATCAAGAGCAAGATCGTCTAGGCCTTCTTCCAATCGAGAAAACCCTTTCACCATTTGGCTGGAACTAATCAGTCCTTCTGCTGCTGCTTCTTTTAACAGCTTCAGCAGTAGAGGTTCTGCTGAAGGAATCTCCATGGCAAGTACCAGGGCCTTCTTCACAACCTCGTGATGGAAGAACGCAACTCCCAACTCGCGTATACACCTACAGGCTTCAAGTGTCTCGCCACTATCAACATATTCTTTAAGTAAATCAGCAATCTTTTTCTTCATTTCTTCAACAGTGATGTGAGTGCTACCACCCCATCGTCTTTCCACAAGTTCAGCATGGTGTGGAGCTGAGAGATAGCTCTTCTCGGCAGTTTGGACTACCTGAGCTCCCTTGGAAGATTCTGGAAGAGCCTTCCTTGCCCTGGCAAGAAAGGCTGGTGGAAGAATGTCATCAACAACAGCACGTGCCAGGAATAAAGCAAGGATGTCAACTGCATCCAGGATATCGACTGCAAGATCATCAGCAGATTCAATAAGCATAAAAAATCCATCCCTAATCTGTGTGGGACTAATGACATCAGCATACAGCGCTGAAAGCAGAACAGAAGCCATTTCTTTCTCCTTATCATGCCTGTCCATTGCCATGGAAACAAGTCGCTTAATGAAGTATGGATAATATTCACTTGAGCCAAGTTCCCTTAGGTCAGATGCTGCCAAATCTACATCCCCATTACTGAAGTATTCATCTATGAGGGATACCACTGCTTTCTTGAATTCATCCAAGGGGTCAGTAACAGTAGTTCCAACCAGCTCATACGGTTCCTATAAAACGCAAAAGTATGCAAATAGAACATGTTATATGCTTATTTATGTAATTCATTTACAACAAGAGAAAGATAGAAAGGAAAAATAAAGCAGGCAACAGGTAGAGTAATATGGGTCTGTTTGGAAGATTGGAGGGGAGGGGATTAGAGGGAAAGAGAGAGAAATCTACCATCTTTTTTTAAGATAGTTTGTAGAGAATGATAAATTAAAACTTGTAATTAATGTATTTTTAGTTAAGAGTATTATAACAACATAGAAACAGCCAACAAAATCAGAATGATCAAAAAATACTTCACCTCGCCACTATCATAATTTGGATCATTGCGGTCTATGTGAGAATCAACTTCTGTGTCCAGCAACTTCCCCCAAGTGCCCTTACCACCAGCACCATCTGCATCCACAGGATGAACAATGTAGATTATTACCGCATGAAGACCATTATAAAAAACAATTAGCAAACAATGACAACACAATCACATATTAGCCCTGAATTTTGAAGGAAAAAAAAAATCGAACATAGAAGCTTATCATTCCTCTCCAGTTTATGAAAATTATCTAAATAATATGTGCAAGTGAATTTACTAGAAATTTAGGTAAATTTACTCTTAAAACAATTGAAGTATCAGCCTTGTTTTGCATTGATGTCCACCTCTGTACCTCATGATCAATAAGATTAGCTTCATGGAAGCAAAATCATTTTTGTTGGTAATAGTGTTAACTAAACTAATCACAGATTACACAGCTTTGCCTTTAGAAATAATGAATGACTTTCCACCCTTGGGAATAACGGGAAGAAAGCAGCTCTCGTGCTCCAATACGACAAAATACCCATGTACCGAAAAGGCATTCATTCACAGATTACCGTTATATGTATAAATTATTTTCCTAAAAAGTGGTATCGTATCTGGCTGATCGACTACAGCTAAATCATCATATAATAATAACATCAAATAATTCCACATTTATCAGAAACAATAGCAGAGCAAACATTTAATCAAAACGAAATATTTTCCATTAGAAAAAAAGCCATTAGCCGCAAAAGACGACATAAAGTAATACTACTTAAATTTTTCTTATCGCAGTGATCAACTTGGTCCCGAATAAACTTCGACAATCCTAATCTATCACCTATTCATCTAAATATATACTATAGTATATTCCTTCTCAAATGTCTTTCTTCTAAAACCTTTTCAAGAAATCCAACAGCCTAAGCAAAAATACTACAGCTTACGAACGTATCAGCAATAACCACAGCATATCATATATAATCAATTCAAAATAAAATATCCAAAGAACACACAACTAACCCTTCTTAGCCCGCCCATACTTTCCAGAATGCGACCGACGCACATGCCTCACAGCAATCCCAGCAGTCTGTGCCTTACCACCAGCAGGAGCTTTGATGTGATGATGATCAGCAAGCAATGCCGACGGCGACTTAGGCGAGGACGACAAATTCTCCGCATTCTGACTCGCAATTTTCAACATCTCCCTCTGTCCTTCAGTCAAAAATCCCTCGTTCGACGCCATTTCCCCAACAACACAAACACGTCACGTTCACCTATGAATAACAGCATTAACATAAACTTCAGTTCAGTAAGATTCAACTTCCTAACGAAATCAATAACCGTTTCAATCAAAAACGAACACAATGCAAGATTCATTAGAAACCGCAAGAAATAACAGAAAAATATCACTAGTGTCGTTTTACTTTCAAGAACAAACAAAACGACATGCGTATACATCAATCAAATCACACTAGCATAAAAAAAACAAATCCAAATCAAAGAAAAAAAATAAAAAAATAAAACAAGAAACGCAAGAAAGATAAACAGCGATGAAAAATACGAACCAGTGATATGAAAATGCAAATCGGAACAGGAATCTTCTGTGCTTGGCTCGGATCTCGAGCCAAGACAGGAGAAGAAAGTGGATTTTCCAAATCGGAAACTGCAACAACGAAGCGAAGAGAAGAAGATCGAAACCCTAAACGGTGGTGTGAGAGAATCAAAGAGTGAGTGTTTATTTTTTTTTTTGTGAAAGTGATGAATCGGTGGAAAGGTAGAAGAAGAGAAATGGATGAGAATGAAGAGAAAAAAAATGGAGGTTTATATAGGGAGGCTACGGTTAAAAGTACACGTCATTAGTCTGAGAGAGGTTTTCGGGTTTGGGCCTATTCTATCTTGCTATGATCATTGGTTTATGTGTACACGTGGCGATGATGGTATAGGCTGAACCCGATCTATGTGATGTGCACTCTCTCTATGCTTTTTGCCTTTGCCAACAAACAAAACAACTCATGTATATCTTTAACCTACTAGGACCATATTACATCCATATCCATTTCTAAATAGAAATGTAGAATGCTATTTGTGTGAGGAAAAATAGAAATAGAGTTGTTGATCATAGCATGTTTGGATTCGTGTTTGTCACTTAGATGTCACGTTCTGATGTATTTTTATCGTGAGGTTTCTAAAGCTGGTGTATGGAGATTTTGCATTGTTGTGATATTTTACTGTGATTCTGTATAGATCAGAAGTTGATCAAACAGACGCTTGGTGTATGTATATGCATGTTTGGATTCGTGTTTGTTAATCAAATGTCACGTTCTGGTGCATTTTCACTGTGAAATCTCTGAAGTTACTATACGAAACTTTTGCGTTGATGTGATATGTCACTATGATTTTGTATAAATCAGAGGTCGATATAGACGAATGATTCTCATTAGTTTACTGATTTTGAAAAGATGTGTTTTTATATCTTCTATATTAGAGATATTGAGAATCTCTCCTTTAACTTTCTCGTATCGTGTTTGATTGTATGTTAAGTTATTAATTCAATATTTAGTAAAAAAAAGTTATTCGTTTATGATTTAGCTCGTGTATGGAATGTTTCAACTAATTTATTACCTAATTAGTCTCGTCATTATTCAAACATAGACGAATTATACCATAAGTTACTTTGATGAGCGGTTTATGATGGGTCAATGCTTAAAAGTCACTCAAAATATCAACTACACTTATGTTGCTTATTGGAGGTAGGAGTTAATTGTGACATTTTCTTCATGAGTGCAATGTTTATGATATTGATTAGAATTCGACAAAATCAAAGGAAACAGACATTAACTTTGAGACGATGATATTTGTCTTTATTGTTGTTAATTAAAGGCGTTACTAATATTGACATTGTCTTACTTGTTGGGACAATAAACATTGTGAACTTCTTCTGTGTCAAATATAGTAAATCATCATTGGAACTGTATGTGATTTTCATGTGCAAAGTTAACTTATATAGTTTACTTTGTTGTGTATATTTTATTTATGAAACCTAACTATGAATACCTTAAATATTTTATTATTATTTTTTTACAAAAGAAGGCCTAAGCTCGACAAGAAAACAAAACTAAGAAGTTGTCTAACATTTTTGGGCATGTAATCCCCAAACAAGTCATCAAAGAGCAAACTACGGAGTTTACTAGGAGGAGACTCCACTACATAACAACTATCAAAGAGATACTGTATTAGCAAGCATATCAACACTTTTGTCTTCTTCTTGCCAAACGTGATGGACTAGGACATGTCAATCTAACATCAAAAGATCACGAATACGTATGACAATGAGATGTGAAATACGTGAACGTGAGAAGAACACAAGAAGGGGGTTGAATTGTGTTACCTTTTTATTCTTTTTAAACTAAGTACAAAGTCCAGAGCCTGGAGCAATGTTCAGAGTCTAATGCAACAGATAAAGTAAAGATTGAGAGAGAAGAGAAAGACACAAAACAATTATCCTGGTTCCTTCCATAATCCGGAAGTAGTCCAGTCTCCGTTGCACTTCCAAGGAGATTTCACTATAATCCAATATGATTACAAATGTTCAAGCACACAAGCAAGAGATTTCAAATACTCAAGCACACAAGCAATAGATTTTCTATGCTCAAGCACAAAAGCAAAAGACTTCTAAACAAACAAATTACACAGAAATATGTTTGGTTTGAACACTTGACATATAATCAGTGATGTTCACAATACAAATCAAATCAGACTCTATAATTTCTAAGATATGAAGGTTATTAAGAAATTTTAAGTGTTTGATGCACAACAATTTCAGCAGAGTTTTGGAACAGTTTTGAATGTTGTATAGTCTCTACTAATCTTCAAGTTTTCATTCCTCTATATAGAGGTATGAAAGAGACATTGTAGAGGTGTCAAGCACATTAAAGAGTTGTTACTGAAGCTTGATCATCACCAATGATCTGTTGCTTGATTTGGTTAATGTCCTAGGAAGGATTAATTTGAAAACCATTCCTTGTATGGAGAATTAACCAGCATAGACACAGTTGTAACAGTACTATTTGCAGGAAATGTTGGAGTAATGGAGTAGTGGTTGTACAATTATATTATTGTCCTTTCTTTGTCCTTCTTCAGTGGATAAGCATCCAATATCTTCTAATTCCTTTGAAATAATCGTTGTTACATGCTTTTAGTCCTCCTGCATACTTGTGTCATCAAATAACCAATTTAACCGACTTCAGGTTCTTCACTTCAGATTCTAGGTGACTTCAGACTCTGACTTACAACAAAGCTTATCTTGAAAATTCTTTTGCTCTCAATTGTTCTTTTAGAACCAATACCTTGTTTTAAGACTTATAAATTTTAGTCTATGATCCTGCACACTTGAACAAACATTAGCATATCCAATTGAACTTTTAATACTTTGTTATCATCAAAACTTAAGGTGACAATGTTAAACACATTTTATTCCAACAATATGATCTTTCCACGCCATCTCCAATCTCGGATAAACACCCCATATTTTTGCATGAAGAGCGTCACACGAGTCAATCATCTTAATGTAACCTTTGGTTCACTGACCATCTACATTACGAAACAAACCTTCACACCCCACCGTGAGGTTATTTCCCTTGCAAGCAGTGCTACTATTGAGATTGATCCATCTCTTAATTGGGTTATTCCAAGAAATGAAGACTGTCTCCTTTTGCTGAGGGTTGTGGAGAAGATGATGAAAGGTAAACTCATCTATTTCTTTAGAACATTTCTGAATCATGTCAACCAAATCATTGGGCCGCTGCAAATCTTTTTAAAAAATTGCTTGGTTTCTCCACTTTCAAATGAACCAACACATATGAACGTGAGAAAAACACAAGAAGGAGGTTGAATTGTGTTAGCTTTTTCTTCTTCTAAAACAAAGTTCAAGGTCCAGAGTCTGACAGAGTTCAGAGTCTAATGCAGCCATTACTAGAAAACTGTCATTTAGAGACCGATTTAGACACCAAAATAAATTAGTCTCAATAGTGACCGATATAACCACCAATTATTATAAACAATTAACCAAAAAAGAGTGTCTCTAAATCGGTCACTAAAAGTTTAGTGACCGATTTAAAAACTGATTGTTCAACAACCAAAATATCACCCTATATCCTCTCTCTCTCTCTCTCTCTCTCTCTCTCTCTCTCTCTCTCTCTCTTATTTTTTCAATTTTTAAAATAAAAATTGAATATAATAATCAGCCACCAAATTATTAGTCTAAAAAAAGAATAATTTTCATTTGAGCGGGATTGTCAAAAATTTCCCCCCTTGATATTTTCATCAAAAGTGATACCTAAAACTTTCCCTCTTGAATGAATTTGCTTCTTCATATTTTCATTAAAAATTAAACCTTATATTACCCTCTTTTGTCTTTCTCTCTCTTTTCACTTCTCTTTTATCTTTCTCTCTTTTTACTTGAACCAAAAGAACGTGTAACCCTAACACAACAAGAAATTTCCCCTTTTCATGATTTTTTCTTGAAATCAAAATCAGTAATCATGAAATTGAACCCCATCATCAAAATCGAACCCCATTGATAAAGTTCCAGTTTTTCCATTACTTGTTCTCACCGTACACTGTTCATGTTCATGTTCTTGCTATATTGTTCACGTTTTTGGTCCCATCTGAATCGTACCTCGTTGTTGATGTTTAATCTTGTAGATAGTAGATTATTATTATTTTTTATAACAAAAATGATGCTTATATTAGCCAATGTTGTGTTTCTGTTTTTCTATGGAGTAATTTGGTTGGTTCACCTGCAGTTAGTCTTTGTCGTCTGCTGCAACAATGTTACTATTCGAATCTGTGGTGTTCTGTTGCATTGTTTTTGCATTCTGATGCTTTGGTTTATTGTCCTGGTTGCTCCTAATATGTTTGGGTTGTTGTTAGGCTTTGTTCTGTTAGGTTTTGTGACTTCTGCAGAGCTCTGTTCTGTTGGTATTTAGCTTATGTTATGCATTTTTTTTGGGGCTTTGGGACATGTCTATTATTATAGTTCATATGTTTATAAAGAAATTAAAGGACTAAGACGATATCCAAGCTAATCTTTTATTGGACTAATATATATGTCATTCCTCCCACATCTGTTCATGCTTTAGATGTCTAGTTCACACAGAGATGAAACCAAAGCAGTCCTTATAAGCTAGCTTTTTTTAATAACTTAGAAAAAGGTGTGGACGAGATTGTGGAAGAGGTTAAGGTGATGTCGTTGTGACTTCTATGAGTGGAGTTGGAATCCGAGGGAGTGCCTTTTGAGGTAGTGAGGTTGGGGTGCTCGGCGAGGGGCTGTTTTAGGTGTGTTGTGCTATTGTGGCAATCTGTTAGCGCATGCTTGTGCTGCTGGCTGCGTTTTTAGGCACCTGCAGAGGCTGTTTGGTCTGTTTTTTTGGTGTTGTTTTTCTTTTCGTTCCTCTGCTGTTTTCGTGTTGTTTGTTGAGCGCCTATGTGTATGCACTGGGTTGTATTGTTGGTTTTGTTCCTTGACCGGTTCTGCAATTCTTTTGCAGCTGGTCTGTCATCAATTTTCTCATTGACAAATTATTTTTTTTGTGTGTTCAAGAACAACTAAGGAAAGGGAAACTCTATTTGTGAAAGGTGAGTTTCTTGTTCTTCAACTTTTATATGGTTCTAATTTTAACTTATGAGACGCCGGGTTATTTTGCTTTATATTATGGGTTTAAGTTGTCAATAGCGTCCTTGTCTTCTTTGTAGTACACAATAGCAGTAATATATAAAAATAATATTATGACAAGCATAAGTTTCGAAGCCATTTATTGTGATTTGATAACCTTGTATGTATTGTTCTTGATTGTTTATTGTAATCTATAAAGTTTGCTTCATTATATGATAGAATATGGATATTCGTGTAAGTCGTAGTTGAATGTATAATAGATTAATGCCTGGACGGAAAGATTATACTCGTGAATTGAGGTAGGGTTAGGTGAATTTATATCTTATGCAATCCAACAACCAGGCACTTCAAATGGAAAGATTAGGTGCCCTTGTTCTAAATGCAAAAATCTCGATCACTTATATCCAGATGAAGTTATAGTTCATCTTCACAAGAAGGAGTTTAAACATGGTTATTGGTATTGGACTTGCCAAGGAGAAACAGATCCAAACGTGTGTGTAAAATCCAACAATCATCATAGGACCACTACTAGTACACAAAAGCGACAAGGTGAACATTGTAGATTTGAGAGTATGGTTTATGATGCTCTTTGTCCAGAGCGTAGAATGAACGATGACCAAGAAATGGTAGACTCTCCAAATAGTGACGATCAAAAGTTTTATGATTTATTACAAGCAGCTCAAAAGCCACTGTGGCCGGGATGTACTAATCACACCGAGTTATCTTTTGCTGTAAGATTGTTGACAATTAAGTCGGAGGGAAATATGTCGCAGCAATCTTTTAATGAAATGGTGGCATTGTTGAAAGAGTCGCATCCTACAAATAATCTAGTTCCTGAAGAGGTGTAGATTCACCATCAGTTTCACAACCACCTCATTCAGAGGAACCTTCTCCAGGAACTAGTGAAATTGTAGCTGCATCAGAGACACAAAGCAATGTTGGCAAGATAACTTTGTTTCTCACTGGAAAAGGGTATATGTTTAATATATATTATATTTATTTATTATATTTACATAACTTGTTTCTCTTTATTTACTGTATATTGTATTGTTCACTTTGTAGATTCTTGCCCTCTTACTCGGCAGCTAATTGTATTGGGGAAATTTTTAAGGGTCATTTTAATGGGCCATGGCTATCGTGGAAAAAGGTACCTAGTGCGACAAGAGACATGTGGTTTGGAGAATTTAAGGTATGTTTTATTCCTTTTCTGTTCAGATTTTATCTCGCTTAAACCTCACATACACCCATTTCTCCCTATTCATTTTTGTTTATGTTTTTTCGTATAGAAAAAGTTTTCAATTTGTCCACCCGATGATAGATGGGCAAGAAAGAACTTTGAAATGAGAGGTGCAGCAGTTATGAAAAATAATTTAAACAAGGCTCGCATGGTAATGAATAGGCCGAGTCGGATTAATGAGGATATTTGGCCTAACTTATGTAATCATTGGGTAAGTCAAGGATATATAAAAAAGAGGATACAAGCCAAAACCAATTGAGCATCCGATTGTGGAGGGTTGGGAGGGTCCCTTCACACTTGCGGCTCTATCACCGCTTCTCAACATAAAGATAATATGGTAGTAACCTTTCTTTTACTTTATTCCAACATGAATATTATACTGAAACACTTCAATAACTGCATTATGGTCTTTTTTCATGGAGTAGCGATGTCGTTTATTGTTTTGTCTGACCGTTATATTGTGAGGGGTTTAATTATGACTGTTATGTTGTGATGAGTGTGTGTATGACTCTTATGTTGTGAGGGGTCTGTTACTGGTTTTAATGACCTTTTTTAATGTCCTTTGCTATTGTATTTGATTGTTATGGTGTGAGGGGATCTGTTGTTGGTTTTAATGTCCTTTTTTAATGCAGTAGCTGATGTCCATTGCTGTTGTATTTGACTGTTATCGTTTATTTTCACGGAATAGATGATTTCGTTTTTGCATAGTGCAGTGCTAATGTTTTTAATGTCTATTATTTTTTCCGTAGACAAAAAGTAGCGGCATCCCACCTTCTAATGTGGCATTGTTTCGACACACACAACAGCATAAAAAAGATAAGACGTGGGTTGATAAAAAATCTGAACATGTGGATGTAAGCTCTCAACCTTAGTTTCTGTAGTGCTTATTATGTTGGTTTTATTATGTTTCTAGTTAGTTTGACATATCAATTGATCTTATCTTTTGGTTAACAGAGAGAATTTACACGCAAGTGGGATGCTTTAACACAAGAAGCATCTTCGCAAGGAATGTCTCCACCAAATGAGCTAGAGGTGTGGACTGATGTTGCAGGAGTAAAGAAAAGGACAAATATA
>Ga0315913_1003831_pt1 | contig 18109 bp, 10 predicted proteins | sample MpolsnodulesMG_FD_207736 | JGI IMG/M metagenome (GOLD analysis project Ga0315913, IMG submission 207736) | Medicago polymorpha root nodule microbial communities from Los Angeles, California, United States - small nodules | ecosystem: Host-associated > Plants > Roots > Nodule | place: USA... | reverse complement strand
TAGGTGGGATTCTCTGAGAAGAAATAGGAAAGAATTGAGATGAGGAATAAGATTATGGTTGAATGAATGATTTCAGGTTTGAGTTGATAATGATGGAGGTGGGGTTTAATTTATGTTGTTTGTTTTTATGGAATTTTTTTCTGGATTTTTTTATGAATTTTGTTGAGTATGATATTGAAGATGATGAATAAATTGAGGGAAGAAGCTGAAGAAATTAAAAAAAATAAAGTGTTGATGGTTAACCGGAAGATACAATAGACTTGCATGATTCTACGATCATTTTTCTTAAGAAAAGATCAAAGGGTTAAAATTGAAAAATTAATAAGGTCTATGGTGGACTATCTACCATGTTGGTCCACCATAGACATTTAGGGTTAAAGTTAACATCCATGGATTTATTTGACCGACGGAGGTGAACTTGAGGGACCAAAACATGAGTTTTATTACTTATGGAACCAAAATAAAAACTAAAAATTATTTGAGGGACAAAATGACCTATTAAGCCTTTTTAATTCGTATGAAATAATCAAATTGCTCAATTATTTTGCTACGGAAGGAGTAACAACAACAATAATAATAATTTGGTTGAAAAAGTATAGTGGTTTAAAAATTGCTAAACCGTCCGTTCGAGAAAAAAAATGCTAGACCGTCATTGTTATTATGAAGTCAGTCTCTTAACCATTCTAAGTTGCTGGCAAATATGCAATTTAAAAGTTTTTTTCGTACAAAATTTAAAAGTTAGTCAACGGAAAATGGATAAGAGTTTAACATACATAATTATATGGAAAATACTAATGTGTCCAAGAAAAATTCCACAAAATCTGACGAATGACTTTTAAGCATTGACTTTCTACCTCTTATTTCTTATCTTCCAACGGTCACAATTACAAGTAAAAACAATTTTTTAGATAAATTGAATAATTAATGTATCTGATCACATTTATAGATCATATACATTAACTATTTAATGTATCTAAAAAAGTTGTTTTTTTCTTATAAATATGACCGGATGGAGGATGCGTACGATCCTCTAAATTTAAGATTATCTTTATTTCTTTTATTTGAAGAGACAAAACTACAAAGAAGTCTTAAAAATATTATTTAGTTATATGAATTTATAAGCTATTAGCCATAAACTAATATATTGTGTTTGTCAAAGAGATCCTAAATAGAAAAGGATGGTACTCAATAGACCCCTTAAAATTGTTCAATACCATTCCACAAAATTGATAGAAAGTTACGACATGATCGTAATGTACACAAAAAAAAAACCGATCGAATGCAAAATTGAAGAGCCCATTCAACAATCATCGTAAAAAAAAATTAGCCATCAAGAGAAAAAATCAAAATTGCCCGGACATTCAAGCGCCCAAAATCGTACATAAATCTAGTTTTCTTAACTTACTCAATTTTAAAAGTAAAAACCAACAAATAAACCAATAAATAAATAAAATAAATGAGGGTGAAAGAATTCACCTCCTCTAAAATAAGCAACTTATAAAGTATAAAGTGAGTAACATCAACTATTCTTTAATATAACTATGTGACTAGTTTGACATTTGGCAAATTGATATCATCATGCAAGATGAAAGCATCCTTTTGTTTATTGATCTTTATAGTCTTTGTGGATCTTGGAACTTTCAATTCCATTGCTCCATATGGAGAGACTTCCTTAATCAAAACGGTCCAAACCATTTAGACTTCAATCTGCCTGAAAAATCTTTCAATCTAGAATTGAATAGTAGCATTTGTTATCTCGTATAAACATCTCTTTTTCTCCAAATGATGTTATTAATAGAGATGTCGAATTGATCCATAAATTCACCATCCATTCACATGTAATTCATCCATCCAACTAACAATTAGTTAAAGCATTGGATTGAATTGAATCCATCCATTTCATAATATATTAATTTTTTGAATTTATTGGGTCAACTAATTAACTCACAATATAAATTCATTGACTAAAATATATAAAGTTTATTTTATCAAATTAATGGATGAATCAGATGAAATTATGTTTAATGGATAGATTGAATTGGAACTTTTTAAAGGAATTTTTGTTGGCCGACAATGTTGGCCAAGTGGGCCGTCCCTTGGTGTTTGTGCGACTATCGTGCCTTGCACTGAAATGGTGGTAAACAACTAAATAAACATGCTTGTAAAAAAATAAAGGGAAATGCTAAATAATGTATTTGGGCAATGCTTAAGATGATAGAAAGAGAAACATTACATTGGAAAATGGTGAAAAGTGAAGAATTTAACTTTTTAAAAGTTAAAACATTGAATTCAATGTAATATACTATTTTTTGTTTCTTTAACCATTGTTCTGAGAGCACCGGTTAGCAAGATCCAAAATAAAAAATAAAATCTAAACAAACATGCATCACCTACCTTTTAGATGTAATTTCCTTAACTACCCATTGGATGTATTCTATTGGGATTTGGAAGGATTTTAGTGATTTTTTATGATGAAAAAGTCTTCATAGTACATATCAAAACTTTTGTTTAATTAGGATTTTTTATGATGAAAAAGTCATCATAGTACAAACCAAAAATTTTGTTTAATTAGGATTTTTTTTAAGCTTTTAAATATAGGAAAATGTTAAAGAATGTGCATAAGATATAAGATATTGTTTAAAGAAACAAATATAAAAATAATATGTTAAAAAGTTTTTCTTTCAAAAATAAGTTCATTAAAGTTTTAAAATTATTGTTTTCAATATAAAACTACTATTTTTAATTTCTTTAATTAGTGTCTTTAATTATTGACCTTTTAAGTATAAAATTTTTGTGATATTCAATCAAAAACTTGCTGAATTACAGGCTATTCTTATGGGGTTACAGCTAGCTAAAAACTTGAACATTGTTGATGTTGTATGCTATTCTGACTCTCTCCAATGCGTCAACCTCATCAACCGGCCTGCAGTGGTCTATCATGCTTATGCCACTCTTATTCAAGACATCAAGGATCTGATTCGGCTTTCAAACACTCCTATATTGCACACTCTTCGTGAGGGGAACCGCTGCGCCGATTTTCTTGCAAAATTGGGAGCTTCCGTGGACTCAGCCTTGTCTATTCATGCCACCCCTCCTGAAGGATTGGTTCCTCTCTTAAAGGACGATGCTTGGGGAACTTACTTCCCCCGTGGCTAGCTGTTGTTCCTGCCTTCTTTTGTGTTTTTTTTTCTTTTTTTCTTCTGCCTATGTAACCAAAAAAATTAAGTAAATAGGCGTGGCATTAAAAAAAATCTTCAACTTCCATGTATTGTTTAAAAAATAAGATTTTAATGGACATTCTAGTAAGTTTTTAGCTTGAAAAAGTATTTTCCAACATCACGAAATTTCAATGGATTCTCATCATCTATTCTCTTATTCCCTTTTCTCTAATATATCTTCGTTTCTTTTATGTTCAACTGGTTATATAACTCTCATATTTCCAATTTTATCCTCCACTTTTGTTATGTCTTTTATACATTTATATCTTTCTCATTTCTTTTTGTTTTCTCTAATGTTATTCTCTACTTTGTCATCCCTTGAACATTATTGTTGGATAAACATAAAATGAAAAAGGCTTTAACACTACTACATAAATGACATTTCACATCGATCGAAATCGACTTTACACATCGGGTCCCAGTTGATGTCCCTAAAGGTGAAGTTATATGTCAACCACTTTTCTTCCTTCAAAAATAAATGTCAACCACTTTTCACATCGGGTACAGAACCGTTGTGATAGATAGTAATCCACATTTGGTTGACAAACACCGATTTGATATCTCACTACTAGAAAACTGTCATTTAGTGACCGAGTTAGAGACCAACAAAATTAGTCACAATAGTGACCGACTTTGAGACCATAAATATTAAAACTTTCGGTCACGAATAATTAGTTTCTAAATCGGTCACAAAATTATTTTAGAGACCCTTTTAGAGATAGATATATCAGTGACCGATAAATCAGTCTCTCAATAAAAATTTAAATTAAAGTAAAAATTACTTTTTTGGTCTTCACTCGTTACAACCACTCGTTTTTCACTTTGTTCCTTTTTATTTTCTCTCACCTGAGAAAAACATAACCTAGCCGCTCCCTCTCTCACTAATATCACCACTATTTTCTATCTTTCTCAGCTAGATCTGGCCACCACTCTAAGAGATCGTAGAAATAGATCTAATTTTCGAGATCCCCTTCACGAGATCTATCATCTGGTTCAATCAGTTTTCCAATAGGAGCAACTTCATCGTTGCTCTCCTCCTCTATTTCACTGTGGTATCCTCTCCTTCAAAGGTTAATCTTCTTTTCTTCTTTCGATTCCTTTATTCTTGAAACTTAAAAACCACCTTTTTTATTTAAAACCCTAACTTTCTTCTTCATTTTTATACAAAAATTGCTTAGATTAGGTATGACAATAAGATGGATAAGTAATTATATAAACTCAACTTGTGCTTTAGTGGTTGGCGATGGTTTCAATCCACTCCACAACAGAGGTATTTGTTTTTCTCTTATGTTTTTATAATTTATTTTAAGATTTAACTTTTTTAATGCAAATTTATTTCATAACACAGTGAAAACATTTGTAGAATTATTTTAATTTGTTGTAGTTAAATCCAGATTTAATTTCTAATAGTTCATCCTTTTATTCCAATCATTTTAATTCCTTCATATATTAGAATCAATATATGAAATTGATTTCTTTCATGACTATATTAGTAGCTTAGAAATGATTTTGGACTTTAAAAATAATGTAAGCATTTTGGTTCTTTAACAAAAAAAGCATGCTTTTGTCTTTAAGGACTAGTGGTTTTTCCGAGCCTTTTTGAAGGTGTCCGACTGGAGTTATGGTTTGGAGGAACATCAGTTGTGGGGTGTGTTTGTAGGTGTTTTTTGATTGCCTAGTAGAGGGTCTTGCTGAGTGCTGTTCAGAGGCAGCTTGTGGCATTTTTGGGTGCTCTATTGGTGTTGTTTGGGTGTTGTTCTGCTGTGTTTTCCTGCTGTTTTGGTGCTTCAGCAGTTGTGACAGCAGCGTTTTTGTTGTTGCTGCAGCTTCTGGTGTTTTTTTTCCTTGATTGTATAGCTTGCCTACCCGTTTAGCACGTTTTGTGCCGGGTGTGTTTTAATAATATATGATGACTAAAAAAATAGTTAAAAGTTAAGGAAAGTGGTAGTGAATTTAATAGAAAAAATTGTTCATAACCGAATGAAACTATGTTGAGGGTATATTTAGATTAGTTGTATTTAAGGAATGTTAGAGATACTTTTGGTTAAACTAATGACAACAATACAATTTTTTAGAATTCTTAAAGTCATCTGAGTTTCTTGATTTTCTATTTCAATTTTCAGTATCATCTTTTACATTGTTTGTTAGCTGATTTGGTGATGTCTATCAATTGTTACAGAAAAAACAATAAGCTTTGAGAGGATGTTGTTGACAAACTTTGTTGTTTGGCTCATGCCCTTGTTAAGGATTTCAAGATGTTTATATCCTCAAAATAACGAGCTGACGACTTCGTGTTCAGGTTGTTAGTGATCTGCTAGATGATTTGGACAGTGATCCTTATGAAGTTGGATATAATGCTCATGAAATCAATTGGCATTAGGTATGCTCTTGTGATAGTTATAAAGTTTTATCCTTTTATTTTTGCCTTCGGCCATTTTGGAATATATCTGCTTGTATACATCAATTGACTTTGAAATGAAAATTTAAACTAATCTAAGAAAGTTGGTTTTTATATGCTACCTTATCTTTTGATGGTATATGGTGTTTAGACTAAGCATTGAGCCCCGTTTATTCTAAAACTAGACTTATAATCCTAATTGAAGTTAGGAGTTAACCATGGAAATAACTAAATTAATTATGGACGGATAATCAATGATACCTTGTGGTTCTTGTGATTTTAGAAACTATGCACTATGTCAGCAAGTAATACATATAAGTATAATTAATAATTTAGAGTCTTGCTTATATATCTTCATCTAATTATTTTATCCTACTCAAGAATTTTTCAATGTACCTTTTAAATGGAGAAGAAAAGAGGAAACATTGCTTCACTTACCATGTTCACTTATCATTCTCCACTACCATTGTACCTTTTTAAGTGTTGAAGTTTTACAGTTGTCACCGCTATTATATGTCTTGTCATGATAGAAAGTTGCCTTCATTGGTACAATACTACTCTTTGTTGTTCATTTGTTGATCTTCTTTTGGTGCTGGTTTGAATGTTTCAGGACTCTAGTACAAAATTCGTTTTAGATGCTAGGAGCTCGTTTTGACTTGGATGTGTGATGTTGGTGAATTTTCATTGATCAAGATCATTTTTCTGAGCCTTGGGTGTTTCTGCCATTACAAGTGATTTTGGAATTTATTATATTTTCTTTCTAGTTGTAGGCTAGTTCCATTCTATGCCATGACATTAGGTGTTTTGTAGCATGCTATTTATTCTTTCTTGACTTTAGTTTGTAACAATTTTGTACTATGTTGATGACACTATGCTACTTGAATTAGTGATTAATAAATTTGTCCTTGCCATTTCAAAAAAAATATCAATGTTTGAATGTCTTTGGTGTGTGTGAAATATTTGAGAGATTAAATATGTTTTAAAAGTGTTTTCACAATGTTTTGGACTATTAATGAAGATTCTTTCATTTTTTTATAAATAAAATCGGCATTTAGAGACCGAAATAGTGACCTACAGCAGTCGCTACTGGTAGTTCAATTCAATTCATATAGGTCACAAAATCAGTCACTAGAATCTGTCGCCACTTCGGTCATCAAAGTGCAGTCGCAAAATCAGTCTCTATCTTCAGTCACAGAAGCAGTGGCTGAATTTCAGTTGCTAAAACAGTCACGGTGAATCAGCGGCTCTTATTTTTGGTCAGTAACTTCTTTAGTGACTGATTTTGATATAATTGCGACTGATAATTCGATCTCTAAAAGGATGATTTGTTGTACTGCTAACATAGGATTTCACATTGGGTGTTCAATAGCAACCGATGTCAAATATGTATAAATCGCATCAGCTGTATTACCCCCGATGTGAATTCTAGTTCCATTTATGCATGAAGGTTTACATTTCACTTCGGGTTGGTTACCAAATCTGCCTTTTTTTTTGTATTGACAAAATTTAATACTCAAAACTCCAACGATACTTTTGAAAGGCAAAACAAAATACTTCTTAAACAAACAAAACTCCCAAAAGGTTTATGTCACAAGCAACTAAAAAACAACTATGCCACAATTCGATAGAATTTTGACGGATCCCTATCGAAACTAGATGACCCCTAATTTCTTCCTTGTACTATGTTTTGGGTCCCAGTTCCCATAAGAAGCACAAGAACATGGAAAAATTCTTTTCATCAAGCTGTAGAAATTTAGTCACTCTATTACTCTTCCAAAGTGTATTGGTAAGGTCAAATGTTTGAAACAGTTAGAGTAATGAGAGACACATTTAAATTATCACTTACATTGACCAAAAATACATACTACAATATATTCCAATACATCAAAACCATTCAATCACGGAAGCATGAAACTAATCATGACCAACCTTACGATTTATTTGTTATCCTTTTTTTTTTTTGACAAAACTTGTTATCCTTTTTTATTAACTCTTATTATATTTTTATTTTTTAAAAAATTTTAGAAAATATTTTGAAATCTTATAAGCCAATAAAGTATTTTGAAATCTTAAAAAAGTATGTTATAAATCCATTAAAATTCAATCTTGAAATTCTAATTGTAAAAAAGTCTTTAAAAAATTTAAAGACATTTTTTTTCTTTCAAAAAGGTCTCTTAAAATTCCAAATCCAATGCATCGTGCTTGATTGGAAGAAGATGGAGAGGAGGAGAGGAAATAGAAGAGAATGTTTAATATTTTGTATATTTGGTTCAATTTTTAAAAAGGAGGGAAGGGAAATAAAAACCCTCTTATACCATATATTTGCTTGGTTCCATTTCTATGAAGTGATGGGGAGGAAAAAATTGTGCAATTTAAATTTTCATTAAATTTATAAAACTTCTCTCAATTTTATATTGAAACCTAATTTTATCCTTATAATTTTTTTAGTAACTTTTTTAAGTAACGTTGCCTGCTTCTGGTTTTTTTTTTTTTTTTACAAAAACAAACAATATTCTTTTATTCAAATTGATAGAGTACATCAATTTGAAGGTTGAAGTGGATGATAGTCCCATTGATTTTTCGGCGCCATAGACTAAATGTATATCATTAGTTTAGTTGAAATGTATATCATTAGGTGAAATGTGTAATGATATAAATTCAACTCTTTTTTGGTATAATGATATATATATATATATATAATGATTTATTGAAAAACAATGATAAAAACCACAATGACATGCAAATCTGTGATGTTCTGTTTCAGTTCTGTGTACTGAAGCAGTTCGGATTATATAATCTGAATTAATCCGAAGGTATTTTTGGAAGAAAAAAAAATAGGGCGCGCTAGAATACCATAGGGTGGGAAAAGTAATTCTCTTATTTTGATTAACCTATTAATATGAAAATCCATCCAATTTATCCATCTTTCCACCATAGTCATTAGAATATTGCTCTTTAGACATGTATGATTTGTTATCATGCACCCCCGAAGTGACCAAAATAACCTCAACGACTATAATTATTGTTCTCTATTGAACGACAATTAATTGTCGCTTGCTCTTGAACGAAAGTTAATTCTCGGTCCGTTATGAGACTATATCATAAACAAAAACGACACCAATTCCATATTCAAACTCATTCATAAAAAAACCAAACTCCATCCCAACTTCAACAAATCAACCTTCAATAAATTTCTTCAAACGCAAGCAACTAATCAATAAAATAACAAGTGTTCAAAATACCTAATCGTACACATTGTTAGTTTATATGATTGACGGATTTTAGTTGCTCATATGTTAAGGTTTTTCTATTGTGAAATTGATGAACGTTTGGGTAGTTGTTGATCAATAACTTGCTCATTTGGATTGTGAATGTAGTTTAAATTAAGTTCTAGTGCAATGTGATAGTTTAAGAATTGAAATAATACAATAGACATTGTTTGTATATTATGTGCTCCAAGTAATTGATGCCTCAAAGAATTTTTCATTAATTATTTTTTTGTTGTTTGTTGTGTACATATGACTGACAGCAGAGATATGCTCAGGCTAGACAGACAAACCCAGACCAGTAATGTACGTATAGAGAATTCTGCAACAAACCCTCCTTCTAAACAGGGCCCACGTAGACACGACGATAAGTGCCAAAATATAGCTATTTTCACTAGCACTTATCGACTTAATTTGAAGAAAAACAATTACATAAAAAAACTCCCAATTTATCATAAATACAAAAGATTTATAATTTTAAGCCGGTTAGGCTGCTTTTACCTATGTCCCTTCATTTATATGGGTTTTTGATCTAGAAAACAAAAACAAAGCAGAAAATTCTAAAATTGTCAATATTCAGAATGTTGTCATATTCGCTTAGCGAATAGGAAGCCCGCCTAGAGAAGCTTCACTAGGTAAACAACAAGCCCTCCTAGAAAATCGAAGAATCATGTCATCTTTGCTAGGTGGGTGATGACGGAGCATCAAATGGTATTTTGACTATGTTTTTACTACTTTTATTTGCATTTGAAAACAAATAAGATGAAAGTTAGAGGAGTTATCAATGATTTGAGGAACATATTGTATTGTTTTCACTCGAGTCGTTGTAATACACTTTTATCCTAAATCATGAAACTCCATAGGTGTTTTGAGTATTTTGTAGTGAGAAATCGTGTAAATTGACAAATCAAAACATCACATAAAGAATCATGGATATGAAGTTTTAAGACCAGTGGTTCTTAGAAGGTTTTATTAAGAGAATTTTTTTTTTTGTTTTTGATAAGGCCAAGAGAAAGGCGAGGCATCCGGGAGAGGCTGAAGCATCCCAATTAGGTTGGCACCCAACAGACACCCCCTTCCTCTGCCGCCTTTCCAGTACGTATATTTATTAAAAAAAGGGGAAAAAATTGCAACGAGGGGGGACTAGGCCAATACCCTCGAAGGAAATAAATATATACAGAAACTAGGAACGACAAATCTAAGGAAATCTATAATTCGGCAGTCCATTTCTGTCCCTAGAAAAATCTGGCCCCAAAGATGGAGGCAACAAGGTGAACCACGTGGTGTCATGCAATCATGCCCCAAAGCGGCTAGGTCTTCAGCACAAACATTTCCTTCCCGAAAGATGTGGGAGCAAATAATAAACATACCATTATGAGTACAATTATGCCAACGGTTTCGGAGACAAACCGGAATAAGAGATGGTTTATGGAAAGCTTGTACTGCACTAGAAGAATCACTTTCGAGCCATAAACGAGTCCATCTGTTTGAGCTCGCATACTCCATAGCCACAATGAGGCCTAATATTTCCGCTTCGAAGACACAAACTACCAAGATTGCTTGCAAATCCACCAAGAAAAGTACCGCGAGAGTCGCGAAAAATACTACCACAAGCAGCCATTAAATTTCTAACCGACCCATCCGTGTTGGCCTTCACCCAAGAGATGGTAGGAGGCTTCCAAACAACCGGAATGATGTCCCGTACACGCCTGTGCAAGGGAGAAACAAACATATTTTCCAAAATGACCACATCTGACAGCAGACAGTATCCTTTGGAAATGCTTCCCGACATGGCAATCATTGAGGTGATCTTTGCCATAGTCACGTGAATGGTAACAGAAGTTGCATTGAAGCGGACTGCATTTCGAGCAAGCCAGATAGTGTGCACTGAGTGCATAATGGCAGCAACACATCACGCAGCTGAGAGCTGCAGCGCTGCGGTATACATGTCAACAACGAAGTGGGCGAAGCAAGGGGGATGGAGCGCTGAAGCTTGATGCCGAGCCAATGCCAGATGGTTTGGGAGAAAGCACATTCAAGAAACAAATGTGTGGATGATTCAGCCTGGTTATAACATAGCGGACACATGGAAACCAAGGTGCATCCCCTCAATTGTAAATTTTCATCCGTTGGAAGCTTTGATAGCATAAACCGCCAAAATATAAAAGAGTGGGATGGAGGGATGCAGGGACGCCATATATCAGTAGCCCAATCAAGATTTGGTGGAGCCGGATTAAGAAATTGGAAAGCGAGTTTTGAAGAGAGCTCTCCGTTGGGGGAATGAATCCAAGCACACTTATCCGGCAAAGGGGAAACCGGAAGAGTGACTTGCATAATTTGGGCAGCCACTAACGGAAAATCAAGAATAATTCGAGGAATGTTCCATTTACCATCAGTAATAATGAATGCAAGACTAGCCTTTAGACTAGGAAACAGGTGCTTCGGCAATTCAAGCATAGTGGCAAGAGATCTCCCCATCCAATTATCAAACCACAGCTGAATATTCTCCCCATTGCCAACGATCCATCGGGTGTTTGCACTCACCGTAGAGAATTTATCCTTCATATCTAGCCAAATAGAGGATTTGAAATAGCTACTTCGAGGCACACCATAGGAAAGGAAGCGTTTCTGAATTAATTTGGAGCAATCGGAATTTTGAGTAAAAAGCTTCCAACTTAGGTGAAGAATTTTAAGACAATACGATATGAAGAAAATTCATTTCAAGTTCCTATGAGTTTCCAGACGAAAGAACAATTGAATACGGAACAAAAACGCAAGAATTCGCACATGGGGGTTTCCTCATGCGGATCTTGCGCACATGCCATGCACCACTCCAAAAATGTCAAATATCACACCAGTAAACTTAGATGTGTGGAGCAAAGGAAAGTAATAATTAATATTAAAATAGATTTAAGAAACAACAACAATAAGAGACCTAGATCTAATATAGGAACCAAGTATAAAGCACAAAACCAAAAACAACAGATAAAGAGAAGAAAAAAAACACACTAAAAATTGTTTACCGAGTTCGGTCCAACAATGACCTTCTTAGAAATCATGGTTAGACCTAACATAACTCCATCAATGATGGGTGACCCGATAGCGGGAATCTCATAGCAGGTGGCTTAATGGATCTTGGAGGGGCTCTGATACCATCTTAGAAATTGGACGTAACTCATCTTTACCAAAGCGGTTTGTGAGTTGAGGATTACTCCACTTATAAACACATGTTCAGACCATATGTTGTTCGATACTATAGGGAAGAGAGATCTCTCTACATCACTATCAATGAGTTTTTTTACAAAGGGATACAAAAGACTTAATGATTTCAATCACCCGAAGTGTTTACAAATGTTTCCCAACACAGCAAAACATATCACCAAAGACATTCAACCTTAAAGTTACCTCCTTTGATTTCCTAAGTTTCTTTCTCTTTAAGCTCTACTAAAACAATTAGCGTTGAAGCCTTTGTTCAAAAAAAATATTAACATTGAAGCTTTAAATAGTACTCAGACTAGTGTACAATCGTGTCACTGTGAAGCTAGTACACAGTATAGTACTACATCCTGATCAAAAATCGTGCCACGAAATTTCCAACCACTCCACGATTTTGCTTCCTATAGCTACCCACAAGCAGTCAAAAAAATCGTGCCACAATTTCTAAAATCGTGTCACGATTTGTTCACCATAATCAAAACCAATTTTGAGGAAAAAACAACAATTTAGTTAGTAAGTACTCCAAAGAGACAAGGACAATGTGAGAACAACATCAAAATTTAACACAATCAAATTAAAGAAAATGATGGGTTATTTCATTTTATTATCATAATATTTAACTTTCAATGTATCATGTATGGACTTCTTTGCAAGTATCATTATAAGCAAAGCAATAGAAAAACGATAGAACGGCATAGAAAGAAAAGCATTAAAGTATGTAAATTTTATTTCTTCTTTGCAAAGAGTCGAAATGGTAATGGTACCAACAATATGGATCACCTGCGAATGAAAAAGTAAAGAAATAAGAAGTTCAGTTTCAACAAAAAATAAATCACTGTAATCAAGAAATACGAAAAAAAATAATTGAAACAAATATTTACCTTTATAATTCCAATTCTCTATTATTCATTTCATTAAGGACAATTCATATTCCTTCCAGGTCCACCATAGTAAAAGTCGTTATTAATCCCTTTTATTATATTATAACATTTTGGTTCTTCTGCAAACACATTGAGATTTGACAATGGAATCAACTGGTTATCAGAATTCACAACTTGCATATTCTTAAAATATGAAGCTTTTGAAGAACCCTCATCTGCAAAATGTCCACTACCCATTTGGGTTGATGAGTGTGTCCCAGTTGACTTTATATACACTTCTCCACCAAATTCAACAGTAGTTGCACTATCCTTTAAGCTTGTGAACAAAGAGGATGGCCAATATCCAACTATGTTTCCAGATCCATATTCAAGCCACCAATTCCCAGTTTTTTGATCCTGCACCAAAAAACATAAATATATATATATGTATATGAGTTTTGCTAGAAGACACCTTTTACGAATGTGTCTTTTAGCAAGTTATTCTATGAGTATTTGCTAAAAGACACCAACTAATTTTTATGAAGGTGTTTTTTAGCAAAGTTATAACTAAAAAGTGTAAATCACACCTTGAGGTGTGAGTTGCTAAAAGACACCTTCATGGGTGGCTTCTAGCAAAACAAGAGGAGGGAGACGAGATATCAACCAAATTATCCATAATCCAAAGTCAATTTGGTAATTTGAGTAGAAAATTACCTTATAGATTAATAAAGTAATTTCAATTTGCTGTCCATTATACGTAGAAGCTGGAGAGAGTGCACCTCCAAGTGCAAATGTTTTGCTAGTTTGAACAAAGCCTGGGCATCGTAAATTGTAACATCCAGTTCCTTTATATCCATTGGCCTGCAATTACTAATACTACTATTACTAGTATCATTTTCTTTTTAATAATTTTATTTATTAATCCGTTTGTTACAATATAAATTAGGGCAAAATTTAGATGCATTTTCTTATGTGTTTCTTGTATGGTTTTCACATAAAATTTACTTTTTGTACTTGTAACAAATTTTAAGAAGAGAAAATTGTGGATTTGGAAAATCATTAGTTGTTATAAGCATGTACGTTATATGAAGAACCACACCAAAAACATATAAGAAAATGCCTAACTTTTGTCTTATAAATTACTTACCGTCCAATAGACGAATATTCTAGGGAGATAGTCCCCGTAGATCTGGTGGCTCACCTGCATAAAAATGACCTGATCTTGTAAGAGGTAGATATTGTTGACATGCTCATTGTCTTTAGAATGCATTTAGGTTAGATATTTTTGAAAGAAAAATAAATGTTTAATTTTAATACATTACGAGTTTCAAAGTGTACAAGTATAAGTGATGTAGCACTTGAAAGTTTTTAATAAGTAAAGCATATGCTAAAACATCTGGAAAAGTCTGTTACAACTAGTTATTTTTAGTTACAGGTTGCTACATTAAGTTACTTGAAATTAGGGCTATGCTATTTGATTTACTTGACAGGTTACCGGAACAGCAAAGGTTAACAACTGCTATGACTATTTGGAGTTTGTGGAAGAGCCGAAATCTGAAGCTATGGGAATCTACTGATACTACCCCTGCTGTCATCGTATCTCGTGCCCGTAATGTTCACCGCGAGTGGAGCTGTATGCTAAAGGCGAAATTCACTCAGCCTAATTCGAACAACAACTTCTCATGGACGAAACCACCAAATGGTACGATCAAGTGCAACGTCGACGCAGCTATTTTCAACAACAATTCCATCGTAGGGTATGGTATGTGCTTTCGAGATTCATTGGGGCAACTTTTACTTGGAAAATCAGATTACATACAATTTTTTGCTACTGTTCTTGAAGTGGAAACCATTGGGCAGGTAGAAGCTATGAAGATGACAATCTCCAACGGCATGCATCATGTTATATTTGAAACTGACAGTAGATCCTTGGTGAATACACTCTACTCTACTACTACTCCCCTCAATGAATTTGGAGACCTTGTGATTCAATGTAAAACTATCTTGTTAAGTAATCACGACTTTGTGGTGTCGTTTGTTAGGAGGCAAGTAAATAAGGTTGCTCATAGTATTGCTAGAGCCGCCCTATCTCATCCTCGCCCCTTTATTTTCCATGTTGTTTCCACTACTATGTACTCTCTTATTACAAATGGAATGCAGTAATTTCGTCTTTGCTAAAAAAAACTTATGTAACAATTTATATGAGTTAAACCTTGTATTCATATAACTAATCTATATAAGTAACCCATTAAAAAAAATCTATATAAGTAACATAAGGCATCTCTATGTGATTTGACTATGGAGAAAGTTCTAGTCATTTTGGAAATACTAGGGCATGTGATGTGAGGTAATTCATGAAAGTAAATTTGAGATATTGACATATATAATCAAAGGGCACAGTGAGATTACCGACATGATTATTGACGTATATTGATATTAGTATATATTAATTAAATAGATAAAAAAATGGCTAAATTGCATTTTTGGTCCCATAACTATTTAGGTAGTATCGCTTTAGTCTCTTAATTAAAATTTGATTTATTTTGGTCCCTTAACTTCTCTCTGTTACACATTTTGATCCTTTCTGTTAGTTTTAATTCAAAAACGTTAGATTTTCTTCATCTTCTACTCTTCTTTTTCATCATCATATCATCTCCATCAATCTTCAACAACAAGAATCCTAGAAAAAATTCCAGAAGAAAATAAAGAAAACCTAACATTTTTGAATTAAGACTAACTGAAATGACCAAAATGTGTAACGGAGAGAAGTTAAGGGACCAAAATAAATCGAATTTTAATTAAGGGATCAAAGTGATACTACCTAAATAGTTAAGGGACCAAAAATGCAATTTACCCTAAAAAAAAATCTATGCATATGGGAAATGAATTAAAGTGAAAATGAATGGATAAAAAAAAAAGTATGTTATTTATTAACATGCCTGCCAACCAGCTTCAATGGTGTTATCATTTCCATTGGCGAGGATCCATATTTGAGACAAGCTGAATTCATTTTCATCTTCCACATGGGGGGCCCACAAATTTATTGTAGCCTTTGCTCCATAGTATCGATCTCCAGTAACAGACCCATATGAATGCTGTGCAGTGTAGAGCAATAAGAAGAATCCATTTCTTATAATTCATTTTCAAAATAATAGAATTAGATTAAATGAGACAACCATAGTATTTGATTATAGGTACGTGATGAAACAATCATAAACTTTAGTACAATATTAATATCAATGTTGAATAAAAAAATAAATTGTTGGTAGATAGACGAAATGACAAAATCATTATAAACTCACACACATAAGTGGAGGTACCAGAGTTCGAACCCTGGTCATGACATCCGGCCTAACAATCTATTAAAGTCCTTTTTAACAAAACGGTTATAGTTGAAAAAAAAATACAATTTGTTTTGTTTTGTTTAACAAAAAGTGATGCAATTGGATATTATTAATAAAAGTTCAATAAAAAAACTGCTTAAAAAGACGGTTATAGTAGAAAAAGAACAATTTCTTTTGTTTCACAAAACCGAAACAATTGGATATTATTAAAAAAAATCGATAACACACTTCTTAAAAAAAAAAATAGATAAAACTGATATCCACCAAATTGATTAAAGTGTCATCAATTAAACTTTTAATCTCACTAATTTAACGACTTTTATGGTCAATTCTCTATTTAACAGTAACCAAAAAGAATTCATGGTCAATTCTCTATTTAATAGTAAACAAAATGAATGACGTATTATGACATAAATATATAGGAAAACAGTTTGGTTTCCTCTCTTATGTGATAAATATAACAAAATAGTTTATTATCTCCTCTTTTAATCTCTTAATATCACTTATTTTCATATTAAAAAATAATCAAAACACCACATCATTGTTGATAATTTAAAATAGTCGTGCATTTTCAACATTTTATCATATCGTTTCCATAAAAAAAATTAAGAGTAAATTACACTCCCCTTCCCTCAAAGATGTTTGAATTACACTCCACATCTCCTCTTATGTTAAAATATACACTTCCCTCTCTTCTTATTCAAAACATATTAGAAATTTTTTCGCGCCCCTCCCCTAAGAGAAGGTTGAATTACATTTCACTCTCCTCTTATGTTAAAATCTACATTTTACTCCCTCAATATTTTTTTTTATTTCTAATAATCTAGCAAAAAAATAAAAATCTATGATACTTCAGAAGAAAAAAATAGTACTGCGGGTCTATTTTAATATAATCAAAATTTGAATACGTAACTTTTGTTATTTTTTATTCACAATTTCATTAACGTGTATTTTTTTGCTATTTTTTGCATATTTAATTATTAAGGGAGAGGGTTGTAGTTCAAGCATCTTACAGAGGAGGTGAGTATAAATTTTAGAGTAAATTACACTCCCCTCCCCTCAAAGATGCTTAAATTACACTTCTCTTCCCTCTTATGTTAAAATATACACTTCTCTCCCCTCATTTTCAAAACATATTAGAAAATATTTCACTCTATACCCTTGAGAGAAGCTTGAATTACATTCTCCTCCCCTCTTATGTTAAAATCTAAACTTTAGTCCCTCAAAAAAAATAACATTGAGGATTCATTTTAATATAATCAAATTTTGAATACATATCCTTCTCTATTTTTTATTCACAATTTCATTAACATATAGTTTTAAACCCTATTATAAAATATGAAACAATCCAAACTAAAATTAAAATATGTGAAAAACTACTAAAGCCGATTAAGTATGGTTATTTAAAAGTGAATTTTATAGTCTAAATTATAAATTTAAAAAAAAATATTTAAATTTAATTGTCATTGACATTTAGATTATAAAGAAACGAATTTATATTTTTTAAATGGTGATGCAAAATTAATATATAATATAAAAATAATTATTTATGTTAAAATAGATTAAAGTGTAGTCTATATTTAATTATTAAGGGAGGGGGTTGTAATTCAAGCATCTAATAGGGGAGAGGAGTATAAATTTACTTTTTCAAGGAAGGGGAGTGTATATTTTAACATAAGAGAAGAGGGGAGTGTAATTCAAGCATCTTTGACGGGAGGGGAGTAAATTTACTCAAAAATTAAAAATTGATGGGTTAAATAAGTTTTTCGTCCCTATAAATATAACGAATTTTGATTTTAGTCCCTAT
>Ga0315913_1003830_pt1 | contig 18110 bp, 7 predicted proteins | sample MpolsnodulesMG_FD_207736 | JGI IMG/M metagenome (GOLD analysis project Ga0315913, IMG submission 207736) | Medicago polymorpha root nodule microbial communities from Los Angeles, California, United States - small nodules | ecosystem: Host-associated > Plants > Roots > Nodule | place: USA... | reverse complement strand
CTTATCAAGATCTCTTTTTTCAAAACAACTTATTTATGCAAAACAGCTTATTAGGATCTATTTTCAAAACAACTTATTCAAAACAGCTTATTTATGCAAAACAACTTATTATAATCTCTTTTTTCAAAATAACTTATTCAAAATAGCTTATTTATGAAAAACAGCTTATCAAGATCTCTTTTTTCAAAACAACTTATTCAAAACAACTTATTTATGCAAAACAACTTATCAAGATCTCTTTTTTCAAAACAATTTATTGAAAACAGCTTATTTATGAAAAACGGCTTATTAGGATCTCTTTATTCAAAATAACTTATTCAAAATAGCTTATTTATTTAAAACAGCTTATTAGGATCTCTTTTTTCAAAATAACTTATTCAAAACAACTTATTTATGCAAAATAGCTTATCAAGATCTCTCTTTTCAAAACAACTTATTCAAAACAGCTTATTTATGCAAAACAGCTTATTAGGATCTCTTTTTTCAAAATAAGCTGTTTTAAATAAGTCGTTTTTTAAAAGAAACCCTAATAAGCTGTTTTGAATAAGTTATTTTGAAAAAAGAGATCCTAATAAGCCGTTTTTCATAAATAAGCTGTTTTGAAAAAAGAGATCTTGATAAGCTGTTTTGAATAAGTTGTTTTTTTAAAAATAGATCCTAATAAGCTGTTTTACATAAATAAGCTGTTTTGAATAAGTTGTTTTGAAAAAAGTAATCTATACCGGTAAGAGAATGAACAAAATCAAAAGTGGTTGGAGAAAAGTGCTTATCTTTGTGAGAAAAGAGTGGAGTGGGTAAGAGGTGACGAAGTGGATCCAGCGCATCGAAGTTGAAGAAGGAGATTCACTGGTAGCCTACACAAGATTTCTGGAATGAGATTAAAAGTGATCATCGTGATTAAACTCGAATAACGTTATTATGTTGGTTAAAAAAATATTTAAGTTAAATAATAATAGAGATGGTTGCCAAAAATGATAAAATATAGCGTAAAGAAAAAATACAGTAAATCTGGACGGAAAAATTGTAAAGAAAAATCCAAAACTTGATAACTCATGATCATAAATATTTTCTGGAGCTAATTTGGATCGTTAAATTTTTTGATTAAACTTGGTTCATCAAATTAAATATAAACCAAAAAGAAGGAGAATTGATAAATGGCAATATGGGAAAATAACGGGTTGCAATAATTAAAATATAAAATTTAATGGAGAATTGATTCTTATAAACTCAAAAGTTAGGAATTGTAGCTTCAATCAGTATTGCTTTTGGAGATGAGAATTGATTTTGAGAAGTTGAACCAAACATGTTGGAATGACTAGTTTTCACTTTTAAAGCTATCAGAATTGGTTTTGAAGAATGTAGAAGCTGAACCAAGCAGATACTAAATCTCACCAAGTTTGGCTTCACGGAACCTTATCGAACGAGCTTGTTGTATCTTTTTTTAAAAATAAATAAATTTAGTATCCAATTAAAGAGACGACTAATTCAAGGGTTCAACTCCACCGTTCACATGCGCCCCATTTATAGATAATGTAGTTTTGTATGAATTTCGTCCATCGAAATTGGTGTTATGAGAAATCGTACCTAAAACATTGAGAGGTGTACACTCCAAAGTCCTAAGTCAACCACTAGACCAACCCAAAATGAGAGCTTGTTGCATCTTACTCCCTCCGTCCATATATCTAAGCATTCATTTGATTTTTATTTTTGTCCCTAAATGTAAACCCCTTTTCAAATTACTAGATGCATTTATTATTTTTTTCCTAGACATACCCCTAATAAATACTAGTAACTTGTCTTGAAATATGAATAATCAAATTTAATACACATACAAATAAAAGAAAATTTGGTAATATTATCACACAAAACAGACACGTTAATTACACTGACAACTTTTCTAACAAATGTGAAAAAGCAAAGGGGACTTACATACGGGACAAGGGAGTAATTAGGAATTTAATGAAAATTGAGTCAAATAAAAAAGAAAATAGAACTTCCGTGTAATACTACTATGCAAACTTTTGTAGTTTCCAAAATAAGAAGAGGTGGAGGAGAATATATATATATAGGATAAAATGGCAAACACAATAACGTATATAAAGGACATAATTTAGAGAGAAAGTGCTATAACAAAATCATGTATTCTCGTTATATATAACTAACATCAAGACGGACGCTAACTTGTCTTTCTTTCCTTCTTTTTTTATGGTGCTTGATTATATATCTATTTTATCGCACCTGATTATATATATTTTTAAAATATATACCATAATAAAGTATTGATTTAACTAATATTGTTCCTAACATTGTAGTTGAATTCTTCCTTTTATAATGAGATTTAATTGGTTTTTTTTTCAATTATAAATTCAAATAATATTATCGAGAAGACAAAATTGTAACTACAGTTGTTTAAATGAAATGTATAATTGAAAGAATGAAAAATTCAGCTCAAAATCATCTACCCATTTATATCTATATATTGTTATAGAATTGTTTACCGGTCTTTTTGTTGCCTTTTTTTATATATAAAATTAAAAATAATCATGGAGCAATATTTTTGTAAAACACATATGGTTTTATCTCATTGACTACTTTGAGATCAACACTATGTTGGAATAAATTAGCATAGATATCTAAATATCATAGACACAAAGTTATGACCTATTATATGAATGATCATTTGGGATAATTGAGCGATCTTGGCAGAAACCTTGGTATAAGATCTCTTCTAACTCTTATTGATGAGAAACATAACCCAACCCATCACTGGGCATATCCTCGTATATGCATGAGTCGTTCCTACTTACAAGCGACTCACTTCTAGATGAGTGTTCCTATCAATATGAAGGGTTGGTTACTCCACAATTGCTAGGTACCCAAAGAGCAATCTTCGTGGCTAAGATTCTAGTAAAAACTAAGTAGGATGAGATTTCACCTTTAGGGCTTGGACTAGGTAAGATCTAGGAAGGATGAAACTCAAGCTCTTCATATGATTTTGTTTGGTGATGCCCCTCTTTTGTATTGTTGCCTTTATTTTTAAGGTTTTATTTTCTTGCTCTCTTGGTCTTTCTATTCTTCGGTTGATATACTTAGGCGGGAAATCAGTGGAACTTTTTTAGTTTTCAAAGTCTCTCTTGGGGTTTTAGTTTTCAAAGTCTCTCTTGCCATGAGGGCGCACGGTCGTGTGTGTTGGCTCGCACTTCCCTGGCACGGCCTGCCCAAGGTCACGCACGACCTAGTGCAAATGGGGCACGACCGTGCCACCCATTATATGCTCCAAAACTTGATTTTTCTTCATTTTTCTTGGTTTTTCATCCATCCTTTTGATCCTTGGCTTGTTCTTCATTATTTTTACCTAGAAATCAAAACACAAACATTTGAAGTAAACTAGTTCTAAAAGTAAACTAAAACACACAAAATTCTTTTAAAATAAACTCTTAAAAACCACATAAATTATGACTTATCAGGATGCATGAGTATGTTACTAGTTCTTTATAGAAGTAAGTGGTAAAGACTCGTTCATGGGTCTTGTGTCTTTGGACCATAAAACAACATAATCACATATTCATTTGATGCACCCAACATCATAATAAATCAACACAGCTAAATCAACCATGAGCTCGATCGATTAGACTGCCTTCATCAAGAGGACCGACGACTCATAGTCTTGTATGGGTATGCTCAGGTCTTACTGACACATAACACAAATGAAGTTGTTTCTACTTATACTCACTTAGTTATTCCCACGTAGTATGTGCCGTTCTTATAGAGTAAACTATTTGGTATCGAACAAAAATGTATTTAATGACATAAATTTAGATGAGGTTTTGTTTTTTTGGTGTTAACTTTTGATTCTTAGGAGAAAATGGTTCTAGCAATCTAATGTTCAGCCAGGTAGTAAGTAAAGTCCGGTCAAAAGTTGTTCACACTAAGAATCGAATTCGGTTTTCTCCGTGTTAGGAGAACTCATCAACCATTTGAACCCAATCACCTGGTTAAATTCAAATAAGTTATTCCTAACAAAATTTGTGTATGCAGATAGAGTATTTGTTTGTTAGATTCTTAGCTTAAATTCATTAATCATGATTCTGCTGAAATAGCTAATTCTGGTATGTCCCTAAGGTGTTTATTATGGATTGAAATCCATCCCCTATCTTCTTTCTGTCTTTGCTTTTCCTCTCCATTTTATCATTGGCATTTTCAGTCTTTAATCGATGAAGTGAAATCATGTGACTGTCTTTACTTTATTCCTCCTACATATCGCTTTTGCATTTCGTTACGGTTCCCTTTATTTATATTCATTTTCTGATGCCAACTTTATTCATTGTAGATATGCTAAGCCTCTGGAGAATTGGGTAACTCAGTCTATTTGATTAAGATATAATGAGCTGGAGATTTTAGATTTAAATCAAAGTAGTAAAATTAATCTAACAATTAATTATTAATATTCACCAGTAAAAAAATACTAAGAGTATGATCAGATGAAATTCTACTATATATTATCCCCGTTAGTTTAACTCAGTTGATAAGGATAATGCATAAATATGCAAGGTCTGAGGTTCAAACCCAGAACAACAAAAAAATTGAAATTCTACTATGAATTCTTCAATAGAAGTTAAGGAAATGTTAATTTACGATGAAAAGTATTAAAATTGATTTGTCTCGTATCATACTTAATTTTAGTAAATAAAAAGTTTCACGAAAAATCAATTTTCCATTGAGCTAATGTTATATTAGTGTTAGAGTTTAATCTTATTATCTTAAGGCTTTGTTTGCGAGTTTTGAGGGGAGAGGAGGGAAAGGCTTAGGAGGGGAAGAGAAGGGAAGGGAGAAAGGAGGGAAAACCTTCCCCTTGTTTAGGAGTTAAAAAAACCAACAAGGAAATGAGATGGAGGATTTATGTGATAATTTTACTATTTTACCATTTTTCTCTTAAAATCAATACATTGTGTTATACTTTGTAATTTATCTTGTAAATTATAATTGAAATTTTGAATTATTATGAAGACAAAATTGTCAATTTGTATGTTTAACCCCCCAAAATCCCTCAATTTGGGGGAACTTTAAAATTAGACAAATGAAGCCCTTCAAACCCCCCAACCCCCCAAAACCTTTCCATGTTTTTTTAAAACTCTCAAACAAGGGTTTACCTCTCCACAAGCCTTTCCTTCCCCTCCCTCCCCCTCCAAAACCCAACTCGTAAACAAAGTCTAAGAGACCAGGGCCGGCCGAAGGACCAAGCAACCCAAGCAAGGGCTTTAGGCCTCAAAAATTTGGATGAAAAAAAGGCCTCTAAAAAATTAATTTGGTTATAATTATATCATATAACAGATAAATTACAAACATTTGCATAACTGAACTAAATACTAAAAAGGCTTCAATTACTCTTGTCATGAATTCAAATTTTGGTCTCCACAAAATTGATTTTATACAAATATTCTGTTAAAAATATATATTTTTAAAGGTCACATTAAATTTTTTGCTTTAGACCTCTTAATCTGTTGGGCCGGCCCTGGAAGAGACAAAGTTTAAATCTTTAAAAAATGTTAATTTCTTAGGGTGAGCCCTTAAAAGATTTAATACTACTGTATTTTAAGGTGTATTCGAACGCTTTTGGATTCATTAGTGTTATTTTAATTAATATTCCTTTACTCCAATTTTATACTAAAAAGCTATATATCTAACCTCTCATTTCACGATCAGGTATGCATTCATAATGTAGATTTTCACTCATCTTATGCTTGTAAAGTACAACCTGTCTCCCAAGACGTTACTCAGTTGCAAGTTTATCCTATAATATGGATGAACTCAGTTTGAGACTTGGGTGAGAGAAGCTTGTAAAGTACATCATCAGGATACTCATTTGCAAATGGCCAATGTTGAAGTTAATATTGTAAATCTTTTTTAATTGTGGATCTTTTGCAACATGTATTTTTTATTATTGATATTTAATTGGACTATGCTCAAAGCAAGGAGGGGGAATATGGTGACTCAAGTTGGAGTCCAGAATTTTACATTAAATGTCATCACAACCAAACCACTAGACGGTAACGACGAGGACAATTGAATAATTCTTGCATTTGATTGACTTTGTTTGAATGATAAAGAAAAATTAGTGACTTTGTTGAAGAGTATTAAATGATTGTAAGTTTTTTTGTGTTGCAGGAACCAAATTGTCTAGTTTCGATTATTGTTAGCGACTAAATTGTCTCTTTTTAATCGTTGTTATGATTTCATTATCCATTTTTTTGATGGTTCAGTTTCTTATTTTTTTTAAGAGATTAAAAAGTTGTTTCAAATTTTCCCCAAACTTAGATTTGAGTTTTTTTTTTCAAGGACTAAATGAATTTCTACTCTGATTTATGTGAATCTGTTGGGTGCAAATCTCAGGAATAAAATACTCACTTGCTAGGCTTATCCTTACCTTTTATGGGCATAAATCATCCCCTTTTGGATCTTTAATTTAAAGACAAGATGCCCTATGACATATGTTACGGCAAGGATGCCATATTCATTTGGAAAAGTCCTTTAAGCATGTCACCATATATTGCATACATATACGGTGAAAGTCCCTACTAGCAAGCACGTATGTAGCCAGGCCAGTGCCCACATCCATCTTTTTACATTTGTTTTCTTGCTTTCAAATTGAGCTTATTAGTGTACATGTTAAAATTTTCAAATTAAGTTATTCCTTTTGTGAGCGTAGTAGCTTGGAGTTTGTTTCAAGCCCTTCAATGGATTGCTAATAGCTTATGGTCTAAGAAATATCATTTTTAAATTTGATTACAAACAATTAAGTTGTTGATGATTTTCACAATGTAAAATTCAATAGATTAGAATATGTTTTTATCATAGATGATTGTAGAGTCATTCTAGCTAGACACAACATGTTAAGATAGTTAGAGTTAGTTAATAATAGTTGGTTAGTTACATTAGTTAGAGTTTACTCAATTAGTTAGTTTAATTGAACTCTATAAATATGATTATTATGTACACAAGTCACTATCTTTTGATCAATATAATTTTCTATAAATTTTACTTTCACTTGAGTTATAAAACTCTTTTATCTTTTTTTTTCTTCTTATACTCAATCTTAATATAACAACTTTTAAATTGTTTTTACGGGCTAAATTATGATACGATATTACTTATATATTGACAAGGGCACCTATTTCTTAGGTGCAACTTTCATTTTTCTCCAGATTGTATTATTATGAATTTCCTTTGCAATAAAAAAGGAACTTTTGTGAATACCCTTGTGATGATAGTGATATGTTATTTCAAATAAAAAGTCATGTAAAATAAAGTTGACGACCAAATTATCATAAAATATATATACAGCGATAGAAGAAATTAACAAGTCATTCAGAAAATGACCTGAAAGAGGGCATGCATTAGGAGGACATGGTATGTTCCTAAAGGCCTACATGTCTACCTTGAAAGACAAGGCAAATTTGGTACTAAGTGGTTGTTTTCCCAAACATATCTATCACCCACTTCCAACCACCATAAAATAAAATGACATTGATAAAATTATTACTATAATCTAATCTAATCTAATGTAAGGACTTATAGTCACATATGGTTGTTAAGGTCCCACGAGTTCGTTTTTCAGTCTACCTCTATCTAATCAAAGTTTGTTGGGAACAAAATCATCCACTACAATCCAACGTTTGATTAAGCAAAACAGTTAGGAGTATCATACTTTTCATTCATCATGTGTTGGAAAAAGGACCTCCTTTGCTAACATCCATGGAAAACGATGCATTAGTCCATCTGTATGTGCATATCCTCCAATCGATACACTTCCAAATTGCGGTAACATCGGTATTGACTTTTTAGTGACAAGAAATTTCAAGTAGCATCCTTTGATTAGACTTTGCCTCTTTACCTTTTTTCTATGTTGCGGGTACATGTTACCATACCGTGGTATCGTACGAGAATACTGCAATTTTAGAAAAGGTAAGGTAAGGTGCGAGTATGTCAATAAAATTATAAGTTTTGTTATAGAATAGTATAATATGAAAGAGTTAAATTCTTCAACTCACAATAAAAAAATCACATTAGAAGTTTAGGACTCGTTTGTTTTAGATTTTAAAAAAAATGAATTTTTCTTTGTATTTTTAAAAATATTTTTTTTTTTAAATTTATTCAAAAATAGTAAAAGTTATTTCAAACTTATTTGATATGAGTTAAAAAAGAGATTTTGACATTCACTAATTTAAATATTCATTGTTCGAGATTTTACATAATAAAAATCACATATTTCTCAAAATGATTTTTTATGATTTTTATGAATAGCTTCTATTTTTAGAGATTTTTTCAAAATTTTATTATACAAAAAAAATTATAACCAAATGATGAAATACTTAGAATGACATTTTAAGTTAAGTTATTCAAACAAATTTTTCATTTGAAGTTTTCCTTGAAAATTTCTTTGTTAAAAAAATTATAACAAAAACATATTACATTACAAAATCTATTTTAAAAAAAGCTATAACAAACGGGCCATTAAAAAGTTAAAATTTAGAGTTGGTTACAACAACAAAGAAACTCAAACGCACAAATAATATTATATTATCATATTAATGTATAAGAGAAAGCCACAAATTTCACTCACAATATAATAATGAACAAAAATGGAATATCACGAGTACCATACGTGTACCCGGTATATGTACTTTACCATTTTACAAGTATCCATGCTTAATAGTTTTTTTTTCTCCAAAAGAATGAAGTATAAATATTACACCTATTTCCAAATTTAACTTACATTGAGGTGCTAGTTTAGTGCTTGTAGTTTAGTCTCTTAATCTCTAGTACAAATATATACTTTAGTCTTTTATATTATACATACACTATTATATTTTTTTTCAATGTTTAACGTTGGTAACATAAAGGACCAAAATATCAAAATTTGTAATTTAACCAAAAATGTAGAAGTAATAAAAGGAAGTATCACCATAATGTTTATCTTTTCTTATGGTTGTGATGTACTACTCAACTTGAGGTGTGCTATTTTATCAACATGACTTTCGTATCGTTTAGATTTGAAATTGAACCTAATTTACATTTACAAAATTGATTTGTAAAATGAGAGATACTACTTTTATAATCTCTTTCTAACTCACCTTAACAAACTCATTTCATATCGATGGATGATTGATTAACCATTAAATTTGATGGGTACTTTATTTAGAGCAACTCTATATATGGAGCAGCTTCTTGAGTTCTTAAGTTTATGAAACGGTTCTTATTATATTTCATCATTATTTGGGCATGTAGTTTGATGTAACATGTAATGACCATTCCTTATAATTGTTTACTATCCCTTATATAAGAAATGGTTGCTTAGAACTACTTGAACTTAGTAGTTTGCATTTTATGAGTACTAAAAATGTGTAGTAGAGTAAAAAAAGATATGTATCAGAAATCAGTGACAAATAATTCTCCAATCCTCTACTATGGATTCGATGCATTTCTATGATTAAATTATTCGTATGTGTTTAATTTTTGTCCTGTGGATGGAAACATTCTACAAACACTCCTCATGCGATTCATGCCATTTAAGGAATTAAGTAATTTTGTGAACCACTGACTTCCTCTAATGTTCTATAGTATGTATGTATGCCATATTCACCTGTACTCTGTTCTTGTTATGTTAACCATTTTTACATTAACGAAAATACTCACTCTTCCTCTATAAGTCTTAGATCAATTGACAAAAATACCAAAATTGTTAAGCATTATGACCGGTGTTCGAACCACGGCTTATCCACTTGTGTTTGTGAGTTTTTAATGACTGTCATTTTGTCTATCTATCAAAAAAAGAAAAAACCCACATTTCGAGAGTAATCCTTGACATTTATTTTATTTAATAATTTATAGGATATAAAATTCAGGATTGTTTGCAGTCCGCAATTTTACAAATTTATGTAATCAACACATCCATGGCCATTGGATCATATAGGAAAATGCATCCTATATTGGAGCTTAATAGCACAACAACGAAAGAGACTATATCCACTTTAAGAAGTTTGTTTTTTGTTTGCAGACGATGTGGTCCTACAATTTCGACATTATTAGTTGAGTTAAAGGTTAAAGACAAATTTTCTCTATTTAGATGTAACCGTTCTCACAATTGATGCATTATGATGGCGGATCCAAGTATATTCATATAATCACTCCTATCAAATTCAAATGATTATTTGCATGTGGTACCGTAAATTCATTTATACAAAAAAGGAGTAAAATGATGTTAAACTTAAAACAGAAGTAAACATGCACATCACATTATAATCATAAATGTGAATATAAAAATTGACTAAAATTCAACCAACTTCCCGTGTACTACAAGCTTCAACACATATATATGAAAACAAAGACTAAAGTAAACTCAAAAGTCCTTGTAACAAATTATTATTCTTTAACTACCCTCCCAACCCCTATTACTATGTCTATATTCACTTATATATTACACACTTCATGTAACAAAAAACATTCTCCAAAATCAGTGTTTGCATTACAAGCAAAGCAACACCTCTTTCCATTTCATACCCACAAGCCTTTCCAAATTACACACAAAACACAAAAGCAAAGTCATCATATAAAATTTCCACCACCATGACTAAAGAATGTGACTTCCATGAAGACGAACGCCGCCAACTCATCCGTCGCATATTCGCCGCAATCCTCAGCTTCATAATCCTCATACTCTTCGTAATCTTCCTTATTTGGATCATCCTCCGACCAACCAAACCCCGTTTCATCCTCCAAGATGCAACTGTCTTCGCCTTCAACCTCTCCTCCACCGGCGAAACACCATCCTCAACCACCCCTACACCCAACACCATAACCCTCACAATTCAAGTCACTCTTTCATCCTTCAATCCAAACTCAAAAATAGGCATTTACTATCACAAACTTGACGCATACGCTTCCTATAGAGGACAACAAATCTCTTTAGCCACTGAACTTCCACAAACTTATCAAGGCCACCGCGACGTCACGGTTTGGTCACCGATACTATATGGCGCGGCTGTTCCGGTTTCGCCTTACTTGTCGGAGATTCTAAGGCAAGATCAAACTTCAGGAGGAGTGTTGGTCAACGTTAAAGTCAACGGTAGGGTTAAGTGGAAAGTGGGGACTTGGGTTTCTGGAAGGTACCATATTGATGTGAATTGTCCGGCGTTTATAAAGGTCGCCGGTGATAAGGGTGATGACGGGTTCGGAGTTTCTGCTCCGGCGGTGAAGTTTCAGTTTTTGCAAAGTTGTGTTGTTGATGTTTAATTAATGTTTAAGCAAAGTAATAATTAGTTTTTATTACTACTACTATGGTTCTATTGCTTTTGATTATTAGTCTCAATCTCAAGCACCCTTTTTTAAAAATGTTCTTTTTTGTTTTTCACTTTTCTTTATTGGATTTACTTTTTGGGAAGTTTCGTTCAGCTTTTTATATATGGAAAAAAGTTACATGCACATAACTTTTGTTCCGCGCGATTCCTCATGGAATAAAAAATCACCTTATAATTAATTAACTTCTGGTCATAGTAGGGTTAAAATTTAAAATTTTAGTATTTGTATTTTGTCACTCATATTTATGTACTTAAGGAGTAGGGATTGAAATTTGAATTTTATTATTTACAATTTTTCATGCATATTCATGTACTTAATTATTAGTAAAAAAAGTACTTACTTATGATTTCAACCAAATCTTACACTGTGATCTTTTAGGATATAAGGAATTTGTCTCAGTAAGTACAACTGATGGTACTCGACAAAAGTCACGAAGTGGGCGGATCTAGGCGTCTAGCACTGTGCTACTTAAGAAAAAACAGAATGCATGCATTTTTTATTTATTTAAACATGCTTGATTAATTTATGTTTATTCTTACACTTGCTTAATTAATTAATTGTTGATCGTGAGTAGTTCCATTTTTTTTTTCTTTTAGAAAGACTACTTTTGTTGTATGGTAATTTTTTTTTTATGGATGATCCTTTTGTGGAATTAGGTGCATCTATCTATCTATCCAAATATAAAATGGAAAGGGTGTGGAAGTTAATTGAAAATGATAGTTTTGATTGTCCAAATATGCTTATACTTATTGAGAACGTATGATGGCATTTCTCATGAATAAATATATTGTAATTAAGGAGTTTTTCTTGTACTAAAAAATAAGAAGTATTTCTTTTGATTCCTTAATCAATGACATAATCACATCTATTAACGCTTTAAATTGGATTTGTCAATGAGAATTCACATGTCCACCGAGGCCGGATCCTCTCCATTTGAAGAGAAAACGGCAATCTCAATTTTCATTCATATCTAACAGTCGTGTGGGAAAAAAACTTATCAAAGGCTCATATTAACTTTTTAATATTATTAATAAAAAATTAAAAAGAAAACAAAAAGGTTCCATTCCACTGTCTTTATCGAGTCGAATATTCCATACTTGTGTCGTTCACTGATGGCAACTACACAACAATGTTGTCACTCACTTCAGCTTAGGGGTGTTTGTGGTGCGGTTTGGTTCGATTTAAGGTGAAAGTCATCCGAAAGGCAAGATAAAAAAGTATACGGCTTGGTTTGGTTGACTTTTAAAATAAAAATCAAACCGATGTGGTTTGAGTTGGTTCGGTTGTTGCAGTTTTTTGCGAGACAATATGGTTTTTTGTTTCCAACATTAAAATCAAGTTAAAAAAGCTAAAAACAACTTATTTTCAATAATGATTCAAATTTGATCCAACATTAAAATTTTATTTTGACCCAACAATGTTCCCATCAACACATGGATCAAAATAGGCTTAATTGCATGTTTGGTTACATGTTTATTTTAGGTTTTAAGTTGGTCTCATAAGTTTTGAACGTTTCAAGTTAGTCAAAAGCGTTAACAATGTTGGAATAAGTTCGTTTCTTCCGTTAGTTAGTCGTTAGAATTGGACACTTGGTAAATGGAGTGCACGCGTGGACGCCAATTTGGATATTAGAAAAAAAATTGCCACATAGTTAGTTTAATTAAAAAAAAAAAGAAATATAACTAATAAAATTCTAGAATCATCATCATAATTCTCTCAAATCACCATAATCTTAAGCGTCTCCATCTTTAACTTCATCATCATTTTTTTTTCACGATCTTTATCATTATAAATGTCATCTTCATCATTATCTTCACCATCTTTAATCTTTTCAATCTCACAAAATTCTGGGTTCACAAAAACGTTGTGAAAGGCGTTGTGAAAGAATACACAAATCTAACCAGTAAGGCACTCGTACATTCGCAGTTGTTACTTTCATTTTTACACATGAGAAATGATATTTGTATAATCATTTTTTGACAACTTTTGAACAATTCTCTCTTATACTCACATGATGTTCTCATTCTCTCTACTCTTTTTTCCTTTTCTATTGTTTTTGACCAATAAAAAAAGAGAAAAAGAAGGTTATTGCAAAAGTCCTCATCAAATAGTTGTACAAATATCATAATTCTTTACAGATTTGTGCAAATCTAAGAGACAAAACAAAAATGGAATATATAAAAGATTGGACCAAGAGAAATAAAATATCAAGAAAATAATTGATGTTTATGATGTTCCTCGTCTAAGTTTAAAGATGAATATGCTAAAATTTATAATATCTAAAAAAAAATAATGGAATTTTTTTATAATTTATGTGGTCATATTGAAGGGAAAAAATCAATTATTTAATAGATAATAGATATATAATGCATAAATGAAATATGGGTTATAATTTAAAATTACTTTACATTTTTAACATATATAATATCAATTTTCACATGACATGTATGACAACTAATAGTCATCTTTAATATATGAAAAATGGATGAGAATGAATTCATGTGATACAATATCAAATAAAAGTGGTTGTAAAATAAATCTTTAACATATTCATGAAGAATGAGTTTAATTAAAAGTAATAAAAACATACACAATTATTTTATCTAATATCAAAAATGATTTAAAAAAGCAAAACTAAGATTAAATTGTATTTTTTTTATTTCCTTATTTAAAATTGAGAAATGCTAGGGACACACTCCCTAACACACCCTTTTAACACACACCAACGAAAATCAGCTTTGTCATCCATTCTTTACCTGCTACAGGTTTCATTTTGGTGGTCATTTATTTTATATTTTTATTATTATCAATTTTAACTTTTCATCTTCGAACTCAACCTCCCCTCAAAATGAAATCTTCAAACTCAACCTCCCATCAAAGATTGTCCATTCATGCTTCTCATAAATAAAAAAATTGAACCTGTTGTTCTTACCAAAATTAAACCGAAGGGAAAATAAATGGAAGTTTTGCTTTTCATGTTTCTCTTCTGTTGAGAATGAAGTTGTTGTTGCACAAAGATGACTAATAATTACTTTCCACTATAATCTCAAAAGCCAAAATAGATCCCGACAGCAGCATGAGAAACACAATCCTTTAATTCAGTGTACCCAGATTATCAATCTCATAAAAAAAACTAAACAAGATCTGGAAAACTTTGCAACAAAAATGGAACCTAACTAAAAATATCAAAATTAAATCCAACTCATGAGAAGATTAACGGCCGTCGGACTTGCAACAGAGATGATATGGTGGAGGTTAACTGTGACGAACCTGGAGACAGTGGTGGTTAACGGTGACGAACCTAGTGACAAAGATGATGAGCTTGGGCGATACAAATTAGAAGAAGCCATGGGAAGATTGCAAGGAAAGGAGTTGTGTATAGATTTTTTTGGGTAGTGATCTCTGATTTTTTTTTTTTTTTTTGTAGTTAGCCGCGTTCAAATTGGAGAGGAGAAGAAGTAGTTGACATATTGAAAGAGAAAAAAAACTTGTTGTTGAGAAACTTATAATTCCGGGGAATAGGTAAAAAAATAAAATAATTGGATTAAGTGGCTAAATTTTATTGGTGTGTGTTAAAAGAGTGTGTTAGGGAGTGTGTTCCTAGCATTTCTCTTTAAAATTTGAAACATTAAAATTTCTAAATTATAGTAATACTCTCAATTTTTTTAGTTAAATCAACATAAAATTCTCAATTAGGCGTATCACAGCTTGTTATTTTATTGGAACAATTTATTTTAGGAAAATTCTATGGTGAAGTCGTGAAAATGACTTTTCTGATGAAGTTAACACTATAACATCAAAAGTATAGTGTGTAACACCCCACTGTTTGTACAGTGGCATCAAAAGTTCAGTCTCCATAGTATCATCAATTCATCATATTAACAAGACTACACTTAATCTAATTTTATCTTACCTTGTTTTAAGTGTAACACCTCACAAAGTGTAACACTTAAGACTATCACATAATATCATCAAACCTGTTTGTATGTTAAAGATGTCAACGATAAAATAGTTTCTGTAAGTCCAAGATATTGCAAGCATTACTAGATGAATTACTATTGATCATTAATAAGTAATCAACAATTTAAAAATGAATCAAACATTAAAATCAAAATTAACTTTTTCAAAAAAGTCAGTTTTCTGACTGCACCGTAGAAACTCCCTTTATTTTAAGGTTGGCTGGAACAATTTTTTATAAGTTGTACTTTCCTTGACTAGAGACAGATGAAAAAATCCATCGTATCAGGAGCGAAAAAATATTTAAGGCTTAAACGTAAGAATCGACAATAGTCCAATCAAAAGATCAACGGTACCCTAAGTTTGTTAGAAGATCTACACAACTATTAGATTCTCGATAAATATGAGATTCTTGCATAGTTCAGTCTTGGAGGTTGATAGAATGAAGAATATCATCTACAATTGGTTAGAGAGGAGCAATGGATATTTTTTTTACTAGGCTAACAACATCTAAAAATCAATAGATAAATTTTTAGCGAGGTTCAAGCCAAAGGTTGAGATCCATACATCTCAACAGAGATGACAATAGAGGTTCCTAGGTTGAAATGGAATCCCCAAATGGAAAGGATCGTGGATGCAAATATGGAGGAAGCTTCTATAAATAGGTAGCCTTTGGGGCCTTTTGATTTTTTTATTTGTGGGCTTGCATGAATGTGAGCTTTTTAATCTTGTGAATTTTCAAACCTCTTTACTATGTGGGCTTGGGCCTAAACTTCAAAGCCCCATGATATTGACACCTCTAATAGGTATCAAGGATTTGGGAATGAACCTACATGTTAAAGATTTTATAATTACACAATGAAATAAAACTAAAGAACATGGGAAATAAAATTTAATTGTAATTTCAAACAAACTCATCAACCGAAACAAATTGATTAGTTTGATTTAGTTCATTTTTTGAAAAACAGTAAAAACCAAACCAAACCGAATTTTTGATTGAAAACTGATCCAAACTGAATTGTTACACACCTATTTCCACCAAGTGCATGCCACGTAAAAACTGTTCATCACATGAGTGACATAAACGAAGAAGGTCCATCGTTGTGGCTAAGTAAACAAAATATGGATTAGATTGATCCAAAATTGATTTGGAAGAGCTTGCAACAGTTGCATTGTTGCAAGGGGAAATAGATTTCGAATGAGCGCGCACTCATATTGAGAAGCTCATAACACTAAATGAAGAAATAACAAAATCACAAGAAACAACCTAGAGAAATATGAGAAAATGATTCTTGTTTTGAAAAACAAGTTAGTTCTAACAATATATAGGCAAGAAGAGAGGTGCAAGCTAAGCTTATACAGGAACATATAAGCTATAGATTCCTAACTATTTTTACACCCAATTTTCTCCCACAATTTTTTCTCTTTGCTCTTAATTCATTTTACACTCGATTTACTTTCATAATTTAACCTCACAATCTCATCTATTTAGTCTTCATCAAACAGAATTGTACTTTTTCTATCCCTTTCATTTTAATACAACTAAACATACTTAAGTTGTAATACACTAAATGTAAATAAAATATTTAGTAAAATAAATTGTAAATAAAATATTGATTTCAATTTGTGAGATTTGTCTTGCAACAATGTTTTTTTTTAAGTAGCTAAAATGAAATTATATTACCAAAGGATCAAGACTACCTAACACAAGGTGTGCAAGAAAAAAAAGGCTAAATCAAAAGGTTACAAAGTCAAGGTAATAGAACATGCAAAAAAAGAGAAAATTAAAATCACATACTAAGTGATAGCTGATAAGTGTCAAAAAGGAGTTATATAGACTATATATTTTATGCACTTTGATTACTTAGTTTGCAAGTTATCCTGCAAAAAGCTCACAAATACTGAAGAATCATTTAATTATGCTTTTCACATCTAATGCCAACTCTTTGTATTTAGCTGTCCTTATTCTTACTATGCCTCTCTAAGCATCATCCATCAAACTTCCTACATAGAAGCTCCGCAGCAAAATTCAATAGTAGAAAGAAAATGCAAACATACCATGAATGTCACTCGTAGTATTCTCTTTCACTCGCATTTACCTACCTTATTATTTCTTGTACGTTTAGGGGGTGAATTGATATTTAATCGGTTATTCAATTAATTACTCCACCGTTTTGCTATAGTCGATCTATTTGACGATCATATAGGTAGTACTTCCTCCGATCTTAAATATAAGTAAAAAATTAAATATATTTGATTTAAATTTGGACCAAATACATTTGATTTTTTACTTACATTTAAGACCAAATGAAATATTAAATAGATGACAACTTGAAAAATATAATTTTTTGAGGAAAAACTTGAAAAATATAATTAAAATTGCCTTTAAAATTGAAAGTAAATGTTATTTTGGACAAAATTTTATATGAAAATGCTTCATTTGTTCCTTTTTAATTGTCATATTTATAGAAAACTTATGTTTCTATTCATTTGTCACTTTTAAAGTTCAATGCACCATTACTTGTTGTTTTGTCAATATTAATTTAATGGCTTAATTGCAGTTTTAGCTCTCTAATTTTTCTAAAGTTGCGATTTTGGCCCCCTAAGAAAAAAACTACAAAACAGCCCCCTAAGTTTTGCAACTGTTGCAGTTTTGGCCCCCAAGGCTGATATTGACTCGGTCTACGCTAACGTGGCGCCCTAAGTGAGGTGCCACGTGTTATTTTTTTTAATTTTTTTTTTGCCTTGGGGGGCCAAAACTGCTACAGTTGCAAAACTTAGGGGGCTGTTTTGTAGTT
>Ga0315913_1003820_pt1 | contig 18122 bp, 7 predicted proteins | sample MpolsnodulesMG_FD_207736 | JGI IMG/M metagenome (GOLD analysis project Ga0315913, IMG submission 207736) | Medicago polymorpha root nodule microbial communities from Los Angeles, California, United States - small nodules | ecosystem: Host-associated > Plants > Roots > Nodule | place: USA... | reverse complement strand
CAGTCTACCAATTAGGAAAACACTAGAGGATTCGACGGACCTGATCTCATCTCTCTCCTTGTCTTTCCCAAACTATCTTTATTTTATGTTATTTACTTTTATGCAATCAAATCCAATCTACTGCCTAAGGCAAACAAAATAATTTATACATTCTAAATATTTATTTTATTGTTGAGTTGAGATTAACACAGTCCTCGTGGATACGAACTTATTTTATTACTTCGATGCATTTTTAGTACACTTGCTAAAAGTCTATCAATATATATGATTCTTCAATCAATAAGGAAATTATTACCGTAAATAAAAATTTAATGTTTTAGTCAAGATGCGAGTGAAGTGCTACAGCTACAATGTCTCACTTCCAAATCATGACTCATAAGTCCTTTTGACAATTTCAATTAAAAAATGTGATTAATTGTGTATGAAAAAAAAAAGATATTATGAGTTTTTTTTATATGTAAAGTTGTCCTCAAAGAATTGAAAGAAGGGATACCACAAAATTGTAATATTTTAGTTAAACAAAATTTTGAATGTATAATCATTTTAACTACAGTTTTCAATCAAATGTTCTCTAAAATAGTTGTCTGAGTGGGACAATCTTTCAAAAATTATCTCATTAGCACCTGGTACCTCAACACTTGTTCACTTTCTGAAGGGATTAATAGAAGCTTTTAACAAAATCATTTAAATTACATATCAACGCGTTGTAATGAAAATTAAACAGTGTAACAAACGTAAAATATATCAAAATCACAAGTCCAATTTGAGAAAATTAATTATGAGCCCAAATGGTCAATGAAAGACATGCCTTTGATTCATTTTTTTTCTTCATATTCAACCAAAATGTTTGTGAAAATCTATGGGCTATGATAGAGGAAATATAAACACTAAAAAAATGAGTATCATTGTTCTAGAAATAAATTCACTTATAAAACAAATACTATATAATAAGATTCTTTCCAATTGATTGCCAAAAAAAAAAAATGTCTTTCCAATTCAGAACAAAACTCTTGATATCATTTTTATCTGTTCTGAAAATCTTTACAATCATGGTGTGAACCCTTTCGTGTATGATATCATTTTTATACTCTTCTTCAAATTCCATGTTTGGTATCTTAGCTCCCTTAATCAATGTTAGACACTTCTTTGCTGCTTCAGTCGCTTAAAATAAATGCACCTAGTAATTTGAAAAGGAGTTTACATTTAGGGACAAATATAAAATCAAGTGGGTGCTTAGATATAGGGACAAAGGGAGTAATTATCTCTTTTAAAGGATAAAATTGTAAAGATAATAGTGATTACAAACAACTTTAATATAAATACCACTTTCTTAGTTACCGTGATTTTGGCAAAAAAGTCTTGTATATGAGGAAGGAGGTAGTATTAAAAGAAATGGATGGACATTTTAATATATTTTTAGCAAGAAAAATATGAACTTGAGCACTATTAAGCAAAAACTTTGTATGAAAATCGTAAAGTATAGCAGTAAGCCAGTAACAAGTAGCAACCCAATAAGAGAAATGAAAAGTTGAAGATTATTAAGGTTCGAAGGATAACCGTAGCTCTGAGAAACGTGGGTCGTGAGGAATGGAAGGAAAAGAATGAAAGGTTTGTAGAGACGAGTAAAGGATTTGACAAAGGTAATCGGTCGAACACGATTGAGGCTCGACGTTGTGGTTGGCGGAGAAGAATGGCGGCGTGGCTGGTGGAGAACGAAGGGTGTGAGAGAGGACATTTCTTTTTAGGGTTTCATATAGATTGAGGGTGGGAGGCAATGAAAGAGATTGAGGATGAGATGAAGATGTTGACATTCAGTGAAATTGAAATTGGAGGTTTTAGGGTTTGAAATTTTGGAGTTGGAGAGTGAAATTTGGGAACCGAGAGATTGAAATTGACAAAGTGGGGGTGAATAAATTGGGAAAGCATTGTGAAAACGTGTGATATAACTCAAAACATGTGGTTGTTTGGTATGGGTCACAACAAATTCTCAAACACTTGCGGCAGTTGGGCTTAAGGGTCATAGAAACCATCACAAAGGTATACTTAGAGGCAGTTTTAAGGCAAGGGTTGCAAAGTATGTATCGCAAAATAGTAAATTTCTTGTAGTGATTAGTGTCTCTTGGACATTAGTTAAGGAGGTATACATGGTAAAATTTTCTTGAAATATGTGCAGTCAAACTTTTAAAAGTATTAAAGGCGATTATTTTAATACAATTTTTTTTCTGTTTTTATTTTCTTAACTAGTGTCGCAGGGGTGCTAGACACTAGTTAACATGACCATTTAAAGTATTATGAGAAATTCTTAAATATGGTACAAGCACCCATGTTTATCTTACGACACATGTTAATTACTGTGTGAGCAACAAACTTTAAAAAGGATGAACTCTTTGAAAGAGTCAAAAGTTTTAGGCTTCTATTAACCAACCTCCTCTCTACTATATAAAGCAATCTCCTACTCCCTCCGTCTCATAATTGGTGCATTCTTTACTATTTTTCTTTATCTCAAATTATTTATGCTTTTTACCATACTAACTAGCGGAAAGACGGGGCTATCGTGTCCGTCTGTCCGCTCTTTCTACTGTGCTAACGCATGTGATTATATTATTATGTTTGTTTGTATATTTTTGATTAAAATTTTTAAATTTTTAAATATTAATGGAAATTATTGATATATTGATTTATAAACAAAATATTGTCAAGGTATATAACAATTATTTATGAACTCAATATATTTTAGTTTGCCTGTATATAAAATAAAGATAAAATAATTATCTTTTATTGTTTTTTTTTGAATAAGTTAAATTAGTCCACTCAAATTGACACCGGGTAGAATCGAACTCGAGACATTGAGGAGGAACACAATTCTAGATCCCAAGCTAATACCATCAGGCCAACCCAAGTGGGTTAATTATCTTTTATTGTCTATTCCAATACTCAGTAATTAGTAACATTATAACATAAATGTATAAATGACATGTTATGTAAAAGAAACATTGTTAGGATTGCAATAAAATAACATATTTAAAAACTACATTATTCGTAAAATCTCCATTTTCTCCTTCTATTTTTCCTTCTTTAATGAGAACTTTTGTTGAATTTTGAGAAACTCCTCTCCATAAAGCTACGTATAATTGACCATGGCTGAAAACATGTCGTGGAAGATAGATTCTGACAATGAGAATGGTCTGCCCTTGTGACTTATTTATGGTAATAGCAAAACTTAGTCTAATGGGAAACACTGTTTTCTACTAAATAATGCGGAAACGAACTATGAATTACGAGAACCCTGCTTATTAATATTTAATGTTTAATATTGTGCTAACATTTATTTAATATGGTTCTAACAAATCTTTTTCTAAAATATTGTGTCCTAATCTTTTTTTTAGAGGATTTAAAGTTCAACCTTTAACATTATTTTTTCCTCAAGTTTGTTACTAATATTTTTTTACAGGATTTAAAGTCCAATCTTTTTCATTATTTTTTGTTCACGTTTGTTACTAATCTTTTTTTTGAGTATTTAAAGTCCAGTATTTTTTACTCACGTTTGTTACTAATCTTTTTTTTTAGAGGATTTAAAGTCCAATCTTTAACATTATTTTTTGCTCAGTTACAAATCTTTTTTTAGTGGATTTAAAGTCCAATCTTTAACATTATTTTTTGCTCATGTTTGTTACTAATCTATTTTTAGAGGATTTAAAGACCAATATTTTACATTATATTTTGCCCACGTTTGTTACTAATCTTTTTTTTAGAGGATTTAAAGTCTAATCTTTAACAATATTTTTTTCTCACGTTTGTTACTAATCTTTTTTTTAGAGGATTTAAAGTTCAATCTTTAACAATATTTTTTGCTCACGTTTGTTATTAATCTTTTTTTAGAGGATTTAAAGTCCAATCTTTAACATTATTTTTTGTTCATGTTTGTTACTAATCTTTTTTTGGATTTAAAGTCCAATCTTTAATCTCTGGAAAAAAAAAGTTCAATCTTTAACATTATTTTTTACTCATGTTTGTTACTAATCTTTTTTTTAGAGGATTTAAAGTCCAATCTCAACATTATTTTTTGCTCAATCAGTTTCTATTTCTGCAACAACATCCGAGTATCTCGCGTGTGTTATTTCTAATCCGCATTCAAAACAGTCAACTGAAAATCAGTAGAAAACCAAACACTTGATCAAAGGTTAAGGAAGAGTAACTTATATTAATAAAATAATAGAATAATATGGAAAAAATATTAAAATAATATGGAAATACTGTTTTTTGTGGAAGGGATATGAAAATACTTGGCAATCTTTGTCGGTTTTATTAAGGGGAACAACACAGATGTCCAACATAAAAACGGCTGATAAAAAAGTAACATAAGTTTTTGTTTTGTGCTCGTTTTTTGTGAGTTTGATCTGTGGTTAACGAAGGTAAAAGAGGGTTAACAGGGACGATTAGTGACATGGATTACTAATCCACGTGTTATTTTATAATTGGCTATTTGTATTTAAAATTAAGGTATTTTTGGAAAGAAAAGTTCCACCCAATAGTGTGTTGAAAGAGGTAGTTTTCTTTATATATAATATAGATACAACATTTATTATTCTTTTCCACTAACATAGCCTTCTTTGCTGCATTTTAATCATCTAATTATGTCACTAACTATAATTAATAAAAGTGTTTTAGTAAATTAAACATATTTTACCATTAAAATTAATACTGCTAATCATTTTTTTACAAACCATGTAAAACTCATAAATGACATCTAATTTGAGACGAAGGGAGTACTCCCTCCGTTTCACAATATTTGTCGCTTTTGAAGAATAATTTTGTTTCATATTACTTGTCACTTTCAAGTTTCAATGTAACATTAATTATTTGTTTGACAATAATATCCTTACTTATTTATTGTAGATAGAGAAATAATTAAATGAAATATTAAATGGTTAAGGGTATTATAGAAAATAACACATATAATTTTATCAAAAGTAATAAAATTTATTTGATTTCTTAGTAAATGAAAATTCTTTAAAAGCGATAAATATTGTGAGACGGATGAAGTATTTGTTTGACAAAATTTTATCAGCGCAAATTTCCAAAAGTTGAGAATATTTTTTGAGAAGATGCTTCACACGATTTAACTATTATATTCTTTATGTTGTAATTAGCTTTTCACCCGTGCAATGCTTTATTTTTATCATTGCTAAATAACGACATTACCAAAAAAAATGATGACATTTGAAAGTTTTTCTAAACGAAGCGTAGAGCCGTAGAACATAATATTTGTATGAACGTCAAATTTCAGGGTTGAAGCCTCATATTTGTTTTTACTTTCTCATAAAAAAAAAAAAAGAAAGCTCTAATTAAAACAGCAATGATAGGTTGACACTCTTAATATATACATTTATTTGTACACTCTGAAAAATTTAAGTTAATAAAAAATATGGTATGTGTGACCACATTTGTTTTGTTGTTTGACCACTATTTTTCCAGAATTTATTTGGTTAACTAAGTGGAAAAATAGTGGTCACGCGCATTTTAGTTGTGTGACCACATTTTTCAACTTCTAAATGTGGTCACGCAACTGGAAAAATGTGGTCATACAGACCATATATTTGGTTAATTGAAATTTTTCAAAGTGGTATAAAGGGATATACACATTAAGGGTGTCAACCTATCTTTATTCGATTAAAAGGACATTGGTTAAAGTAGGTTCTTTTTGAGATACTAGTAGATATCACATATAGAACTTTTGAGCAGTAGCTTCCTTTCACGATGAAGCTTGAACTTGTTCTACATTTCATAGCCACACTTTTAAACCTGCAAGAATATACCTTAATAATTTTTGTGAAGATTTTATCATATTTAACTAAGGAAAACGCTTTGATATTATAAGATGATGATTTAAAATAAATAATCAAAACTTAAAAAATAATCCTCCAAAGAAATATCCAATGACACTCAAAATCATCATAGAAACAATGAAATTGCAAGCACATGTGAAATGATCAGCAAGGTGGACAGCAAAACCATACAACAATCTGATTGGTATTTCTTTTTTAAAAACCATATACTATAGCATTGATTAATTAAACAAATCAAGAACTTATAGGCTACATTGTTTAGCAATAACCATATTTGAATACTATGAACATCTCAGTATGAACAATGCACCAAGAAAGTATGATTACTTTTCTAAAATGTGAAATAAAATCCTACTTCCAATGACTACAAACCTACGGTGATGGCATTATATGGAAAACCACATCTTTTTTTGTTAGTGTATGGAAAACCACATCTAATCTAATAGAAAAGAATTTAATACCTCTAAAGTTATAAATTTAATACCTCAGTCTTGAATGCAAGAAATTAAAAAAAAACACAACTATTAAGAAAATGGATTGACTACAATTAAGTTATGATAAAAAATTATACCTTTTTAATTTTGATCTTGTCTTGGAATTATACACTCAACATGGGAATATGAAGCAAATTGGATATAAATTAATGAGGGTAAAATTGGAACAGTGACATTTAATAAGATGATTTAATTATATTTTTGCTTACATTTGAGACCATCAATTTTTTTGTTTTGTTTCCTACATTCGAGACCGGAGGAGTATCTGTTTGGTGAATTTCAACCTTGGTATGATAAAGAACATTGGAGCATAAAGAGATTTTGTATCAAGTCGTTAAATAATAGAGATTAATTATGTTGAAAAAAATAATCAGGAATACAAATGATACAATTTAGTTAAAAATATGAAATCACACAATCTACTTGCAACATATTATGATCTGAAAAATGAAATGACCAAAACACAAAAATGTTAATGAAGAAAGGAATTAGTCCATTAATACATAAAAAAAATGTATTGTGAATCTTGATGAGGGTAGGTAAGGTTAAAAAAAGAGAAACATATTTTGTATAAATCAGTATAATGGGTTTAAAAGGAGCACTCCTTTTAGAACAAATTAGAAAGAAAAAAAAAGCAAATTTATACTCACAACAATAAAGTGTTTGTTGTATAGCATCTCCACTTCCCCCAAGTATGAAACTCTAACGCAACAAAAAAAAAATCACAAAATAAAAAGTTTAATAGAGTAAGACATAGCAAAGAAATCAAATAAGATAAAGAATAATGAGATAATTCAACAACAAAATCTTGTCTAGACATCGATGATTAAGAAACATAAACAGCAACAGTAAAAATAAGCAATTGCGAACAATTAAAATTATATAATAATGGGATTAAAACTCTAAATCACTGAATTTTTTTTTGGTAAAATGACAAAAGAAAAAGAAAAAGAGAAAGGAAAAAAAACCCTAAAAACAAGGCTCAGTCTGGGGCATCAAGCCTCAAGACTGACTTCAACTCTGAAGGGGGAGCATGCCAAAAAGTCACACCTAATCTTGATGAGCGCCCGAGCTTGGCCAAGAAATTTGCGCAATGGTGGCCCTCTCGAAGCACATGTTAGAAAGAAATGTTATGAATATGCTCCTTTAACCCAAAAATCTTCATCAACAAAGAGGCATACACATGCATATGAGAGCGACTGGATCTTGGAGAAGACGGAAAACATCTAAAGAATCTGTTTCGCAAATAACTTGTTGAATAGAATTACTGATTACCAACATCAAACCATGATAAATCCCAAATAGCTTAGCAAAAAGTGCATCCCCTTGCTCATCATTAGAAGAGAATCCAGCTATCCAATTTCCCTTCTCTAAATCATTGAAAATAAAATGAGGAGAGACAGAAAGGTAGGAAGAAAGAAAAAAAAAAGAGACAAATGGGGAACAATTATGCTATGCCTGCATTTCCTATTTCGCAGAACAACTGATGAGATCGTTTACATGTAACACAATCCTAGTATTGTAATGTTAATATTATTTTATATATTGCGATGAGACTTTTCCATTTGATTCTAGAGTTTGCTCTAACTTTTCCATACAGGGAACAATGTTATATTATATTCCTAGATGCGTAATTTAATGGTGTTTCAATTTTATTTTAATTTTGATTGAATAGCGTTACAATTTCTAACATGGTTGTTCTTTGTTGGATCACATATTTGAGCATGGCGTGTACTTACCATGTTGATACCTGACCTACCACTCTAACAAAGTAATAGATTAAGCCATTTAAATCCACATCAAGAATTTATATTGTGTCTAACGCATCCTTACAATGTACAAATTTGTGTTGTAAAGTGGAGGATGCCTCTCTTTATAAACTTTAGTCAAGTCTTACCTTTAAAACATGTAGGATTTTTTCCAATATACTCCATCAACCCAACACTATTGAGTTTGGGGTATGAATATAAATGGTAGGTGATCTAAATTGATAGACAACTCTGATGTTTTTATATATGGCCTAAATCAACCTTACAAAACTGGTTTGTTTGGTGAGGAGTGCCTCTCTATTTAAACTTTAGTTCGACATTATCTTTAATATATGTGAGACTTGATTTTCCCATAAATATAAAATAGTTTAAAACAAAATTGTCAGAAATTATTTTATGGTACATTTATTTTAGGGTTAAATATTTTTAGTCCCCATAAAATTACCAACTTTTTGTTTTAGTATCTCAAAAAGTTTCTTCGATTTTTCGGTCTCTCTAAATTTTATATTTTTAATTTAAGCCCCTCATTTTTTACAAACTAAAATTTCATGTTTCATGTTTACAACAACTTTTTTTATGACATATCTTTGATAAGACAATAAAATATCAATAACTCATTAATTCAACTTCTAATATTAAATTTAATAAGTTAATCTTCAATATGAATTTTTAGATAAATCAATAATTTTTAAAGATTAAATAGTTAATTTTTTTATAAGCCAAGAGCAAAATGACATCAAAAAGATTCGTGTCCAACTAATTTGGAACCCTACTCTTATCTGTTGTCAATTGCTCATATATATTATAACAAAGAGCAATGATATATGAACAACCATTGATGACAAATTTCATGACAACTTCCCTTTCCTCTATTTTTATTGGTTAAAAATAATAGAAAGAGAAAAAGGAAGAGAGAGAATAAAAACATAATGTGAGTATGAGATAGAAAGTTGTCAAAAAGTTATTGCAAAATGGTTGTACAAATATCATTTCTCTATAACAAAAAGGAAAAATTACATAAAAATTGAGAGACATAAAACTTGATCTAGTCAACAACCCTAACAGGCAAAAAAAATCCACAAAATCGATCCAACCCTAAACAATTCTAAAAATTAAGTGCGGGTCTAAAGTTTGGCGAATGAATCGATCGTCAACACGAATTGGATCATGTAGCATCAACTCCCTGCAACAGCGACATCAAGCATTGACGACTCTTTCGAGTTCATATTGGGATACCCGAGAATGGTGTATGAATTTACTATCAACACAGTGAGCTTCAAGAACTAAAAGCCCCTACAACGAGAGCAGCAGCTATACCGATCATTTTGAGTCCAAACCAATCAAGAAATATCTTCATTAATATATCGTAAACCTAATATGAACCTCTTAATATTAATGTCTTATCATCAATATTTTATTAGAGATCTTTACTAAGGTTAATTGATCAATTGAGTGCACTAAAGGGGTAATTGATTTGAGACATTTAACATTAATTTTAATTTTATAGATGTCTTCTTGCAATTTCTAAGTGCTAACAACTATCTGGTTGAAGTTTACAATGCAAAAATTTTGAACTTATAAATAGATCGAAAAAAGTTCTATTTATTAAATGCAAAGGAGGAAACATATGGCTCAAATTCTAAAGTTTGTTTATGCTTTGATTATATTTCTGTCTCTATTTTTTGTTGTAATAAATGGTGGTATGTCATTTTTTCCAACATTTCCTAATTTATCTTATAAACTATATTATATCTCAGTTTAGTAAAAAAATTGTTTTTCTTATTTGACAATGCAGATCGCATTCCCTGTTCTACTGATGCTGATTGTCCACCAAAGATTTTACCCGTAATTCATAAGTGCATTAATAATTTTTGTAAGATTAAGTTGTATAATAATTAAGGGTTTTTGGTTACACTTGAAGAAATAAGTTTAAAAACAATTAAGTTTAAAAGTAATTATGTTACCTCAAAGCATATAATGTTATGTGTAGACCATACAAATTCTATTTTTATAATTACTTCAAAATTTGATTTATGTTTCTCTATCCATTCAATTTTTATTAAGAGCTCAAAAGTGTATTATCATAGTATAGTATGCAAGTATTCATATCTTCGATTGCTCATATGATATATCGCAAACAATAATGTCACATTATTATTATTATTATTGTTGTTGTTGTTGGTGTTGTAGTTGTGGTTAATGAAAAGACGGGCACTCACGTGTCCGTCTTTTCGCTCCTTTTATTGCGCTAACGTTTGAATATCATGAACGGTGTTTTTTTTATGAAATTTTGGTTTTAATCAAAACTAAAAATATAAATGTTTGTTGCTTTCAGTTATAACAAATCGAACAAACCATGATTTTCTGACTCAATAATACCAACAATATTTATTATAAAAAAATTATTTAAGGGTATGATTGAGATAATGAAAAAGTAAGTATAAATATACTCATTTAGTTTTTTTTTACAAGATATACTCATCTAATTTGTTACACTTTTTAAATGATAATATATATATATATATATTCATATCAAATTTTGTTACTTTTTTTTTTAATATTTAAATTTATTCTTATCTATTTGTTAGATGTGTTATTTGTATTGAAAATCGAGAGCATTTTTTGAAAGAAAAATCCAGCCTAAAAGAGCTGAAAGGGGTTTGTTTTCTTTATATATAGTATAGAAGTATAGATGATAAGCTAGTTTTATAAATAAATGAAATATAAAATTATGTAAATTTTTAAGCAAAATTTAGAATGCACAGGCATCACAAGGCACATTTGATATTCTAATTAGGTAAACACCCCTAATTTACCTTCTATCATATGCAACACGGACAGGTTTTCGAAATTCTACGATTCTATTGAATAATAAAAAGAGTATCAATCCACATGGAGTTTTATGTGATTACCAAACTATTTCTCCGTTTTGATCAGTTGAAAAGGAATAAGTTTGTTTGGTTTAAAATTCAGATATTAAAAAAAAGTGTCATGGGATTGAGGTTTTCATCTTAATGTTTAATGTATTACATTTCCTATCTATTTCTCTATTCAATAATGAAATGTTTTAAGGACAAGACATTCAATTGATATGTATGTTTCCTCAGAATACATGAATGCATCTAAACAATAATCAAGCCTATTCTCATGGTTGATTATAATTGAGACCCATTGATCACAACCTTATTATCCCAAAAGCAATCAAACCTATCTTTGTAGATTTTTTGAGAGACTTGTCTAATCTCATTTGTTCCAATATCAAACTTGACATCTCGGTTATTCGTTTGATATTTGAAATTTTATTCAATATCAATATTAAACTTCACTTTTCGGCTCTTCGTTTAATATTAGATATCAAATTGAAAAACGATGAGAATAGATTAGAAAACAATTTTATATAAAATAGAGTCTAGAATTGGGTTTGTATATGGATCAAATCATTTGATTATTTCCACAATCCTAAGACTAGAAGAGCTACTCACTCATGATCACAGTAGACAAGGGATTAAAATGTGAATACATGAAATTAAAAGGGATAAAAATAAACAACTTGAAATGTAAAAGGCAAGAATATGAAGAGCAGAAATGTAAAGAACAATATAAAGTTCACATAAATAAGAACTAGAAACTTAGAACATTGAAAAACTTTACTTTCAACTTTAGAGTAAGAATACAAGTGTTTCAATATGATTTTAAAGTATCATATGAAGCATATTTATAGTTTAAAACCATAGACAAGACATTAAATTAGATTTACAAGCTTTAAAATAGAGAATTGGAAAAGTTTGTAACATCCATTTTCTGACCGTACATGACGCACGATCGTGTTCTTTTCAAACTTTCCAGATTCCTATGTTCAGAAGGCGCACGATTGTGCTTGAAGGGTGCACAAGTCGTGCTTAACTTTCTGCACTGTCTTCCTTCTTTTCCCTGCACATGCAAACGGTCGTGCTCAGTTTTCTGGTCTTAAAAATTCTTCTTTTTCTTCATTATTTGTCCTAAAAATTAAAACAAATATTTTGTAGTAAAATAGCTATAAATAAGACCAAAGTTCCAAAAAAATTATTGAATTCAAATGCTAAAAACGCACTAAATTAAGACTTATCAAATTTCCCCATTTTTGAATCTTTGTTTGTCCTCAAGCAATAAAAACAATCAAGACTAGCAGCACAATTTAGCACAAGTACTTTTTTCAAGAAAATTTCAAAATTTATATTTCAAAGGCTTTGTTCTCGGGGTACACTTATCACATCACCTTGAGCTATTCATGATTATTTTCAACCCAAAACTATTCTAAGTGAGTGTGTGTGTGAAGTCCAGCTTCTTATTTCTACTGCGTAAACAACACTATGAGAAAAAAAATTCTAACCTTATTAATTAATAAACATACGACTAAAATGGCACCGTTATCGGCACCGTTATTTCATATAACCTAGGTGAGAGTTTTTTTTCTTACTCACTTGGTGCTTGTTTTTACATGGGAAAACTCTCAGAGCCACTTTTTGTTAGAGAAAAATATTTTTATAGCTTTTTCTTTTAATTTGTAGTACCACCTACACTATATTTAGTTCTGATTCTACCTTTTTTTTTTCTTTCTTTTATGCTCTGATCCCCTTTACGTTTTACACCTTATTACAATTTTATTGTTCCCCGCTCTAACTTATACTACTTTATTTGTGTACATTTTAAACTTATGTTTACCATCAAGGTTCTTATTGTTCCTTAAAGTGTTTATTTACACACTTTCTCAAAGTCTGCAACTTTGTGTATCTTCAAGAGAGAAATATTCACAAAGAAACCGATGTGGGTTTAGAGAAATATTCAGATGGTTTGTGTATCTCACAGATTCATCATGGAACTCAGCCCTTTTCTTCTTATTATTATTTTTTTCAATACTATTAAAAGCTGCTACTTTAGAACAACTATTTCAAAACAAGACTCAAACAAGGAGAATTCAAAACAACTTAAAAATTAAAACAAAATGAATTAAAAGCCAAAGTAACAGCCCCCCATGCTTGTAAAGCTCACATGATTCAATGTTGTTCGGGTAGAGGCGCCAGGTGGATATGGAAATGATGCATCCGGGACATGTCTGTCATGCACCTCATTTATTAACTTTTACTAAACTGCTCTTATCCTACAAAAATACAAAAAAAAGAAATAATATTAACATGTGGGTTGCGGTTGCCTCCCATACAGTTCTCTTTTAACGTCACTAGCTCGACGGATAAAAATAGCTTCTTTTGGTCAGGTTGGGTCATGCAAACCATTTTATGTAGATGATGCTAAATAGTATTCTTTCACAAAATGGTAAATAACATCAATTATACAATTTGGGTAGGCCTCTACCTGTGTAAATCCAAGCCCTTTGGGTAGGCAGCTACATGTACGATGTTATTTTTCACAAAAATCGCATCTTAACCCTGTTGTTGTTAACTGTGCTTCTTCTTATAACCCCAAACTTGATGGTCGGCATGAACCACTTGCATGATCTGGTTCACAAAAGTCACACCCTAACCCCTTTGATGAGATTTCAGCTAGACTATTTGCTTCTAATTTCATTAAGATGGTTTCAATTTGAATACTAAGAAGTTTATTTCTTGCAAGCAAAGCATCATGAGAGTATAGACTGAACATTCCTAAATTGACTGTTATGACTACTTATTAATGCTACCAATTATTATGACTTAATGCTATTATTACTAGATGTTAATCCTAATCCTAATGCAAATTGATTCTAGAAATTAAAATGACTCCTAGAAAAAAATTACCTAATGTTAAACCTACAATCGATCTAATGAATGTAGTTATTATAATGACAATAATTATTACTACGACTCTCTAAATGCATGACTAATTATTATTAAATAAAACTACGACACTAAAAAAATGAAAAGAAAAAGAAAATAAACGTTTAGTTCCTAATGAGAAAAGAAAGAAAAGAAAAGAAAAGAAAAATGGTCGGTACTAAAAGGAAAATAAAAACACACACGACAAAAATAAATATAACTATGCTAAAAAAGAAAAAATCTACGGTTATTAACAACTAAAAAAAATAAAGTAACTAATAACAACTAAACTAGACTCTTTATAATGACTCAACTAGGGCTTATTTTTTTCGTATTTTTGAATTTTTTTTAAGACGGAAAAATAAATGACAGAAAATTAAATTACAAAAAAATTAAAATAAACGGAAAATAAATAAATAATAGATACGAATAAATAATTTAAATAGCTTAGTCGAAAATATTAATATTCTCCGGCAACAGTGCCAAAAACTTGATGATCGGATTTAGGCAAGTGTACCAAACCATTTACCAAGTAGTAAAGTGATAAGTAGAGTATCGTATCCATAGAGATTGTCGTTTCTTTTTTTTGAAGTGATAAGATGTTTTGGGACTTGGGAACAAAATTCCTTCCTTTGTAATGTCTCCGAAGGCCTATTGAATCTTCATTAGGGATCTTCCCAAAGATTTCAGAAGTCTTTAAATGTTTTGCTGTGGAGATTTTATGATTTCTTCTTGAATTACATCAAAACACCCTAGAATTGCTATGTTTCAGAAAAACTAGAATTACATGACTCAATATAGAAAACATTACAAATGTCCCGAAAACCATATGCAATTGTTCTAATACTCTATCCTAGATGAAAATTAACTGAAAAACATGCTAAAAACAACGTAAGATCTCATCACCATACGCACTTGATCATTTGAAAATCATAAAACTAAACATGGTAAGATTACAACTCAGATAGTTCCTTAACTAAAACCATACTAAATTCAAGACTTATCTAATATATTTAAAAAATATAGTAAAATAGAAAATATATACTAGTTATATAACCTAATATCCCATGTCTTTTATCTTTCTTCAATCATAAATAAATATCTTGCTTAAAAAATATAAAATTGTAACATGCACTCATACTAAATTTGTTTAGAATATTTAGATTAGTGTTAAACATAAGTACTGGCTACATTAAAATTACAACAAAAAGTTTTTCCGAATAAAATACATTAACATGAAGTCTCATAAAACTAGTAATTAAGTACTAACTAATAAGTACATAACATAAAAGCATGATTGGTTTTCTTAATACAAATGGTTCAACACATGATAAAGAAATAACTAGATAACTAATATGATTCACGCAATGCATAAATTCATTTGTCCTCCTTATGCCTAAAAGAAAAAGAAAGGATTGAGATGAGACAGACAGTTTCAGTGAGTTCCACATATTCTAGGTTGCTAGTTATCTTGAGAGAAACTTATGATTACTATCGGTCAGTAGTCATTCTAGCATTGATCATTCATATTATAAATATCATATTCAAATTCATTTATAAGCGATTAGGGTGAAATCATACAAGTTATCTAAGTTGATTTTACGGAATGGTGAGGGTGAGTACTCCAGAAATATTCTCATACACAATCTGACTAACATCCTATCATATCAAGCTAGAGTTCGTAACTTATCTTATCGTCATGTAGAATTTCCAATCAGAAAAATCTCATCCAACATAATTTTGAGCCTCGAAAGACAAGGCTTATCCTATCATATTTTCTCTAAACATATCATGACCAAACTATATAGTCACAAACTGCTCGCATCCACATATGGGTTGTTTCCTTCCACTTGAGTTACCAGTTGACGATGTTCTGCTTCCACCCATTCCAAGCCCAAACTTTGTTGAACTTGGTAGTGATTCGGGTGAAGAGGGACGAAAACGACAGTTTTTTGTGTAGATACGAAAATAGGTAGGGAGGAGAAGAAGGAAAACAGTGAGGGAGGATGGGTATGAAGGAAGCTTGAAGATGAAGAAGGAGAAAAGGGGCACAAAGATTAAGAAGGAGTAGAGGGGCTTCGATCCGAAATATTATGTATTAACATGTTTTTTTATTTAATTTTGATTAGTTTATATGACATGTATATCTATTGTTCCATGTGGATATTAAAAAAATTGAAACTGATTATATTTACACATAAGTGTGCCACATCAGCTTAGTTATCCATTGAGATGGTTTGAGGGTGGAAATTAAAGAGTCTTCATGTTTTAAGGGGGAATCACCAAGTTATTTTTTATGGGAGGAGGGGAATCAAATTTTGCGGGTGAAACCCTATTAACTCTAATAGTTTTATGTACACTATAAAAATATAATAACAGGTCTCTCTATTTATTTTAATAAATGTTGAGAATCCTAACTCATTGAAATGACGTTTCTTAAAAAACATTATCTACTAGGTTTTAATTGAATATTGATAAAAGAAATATTTAATCTTAATGTATTATCAATAGCATACATCATATGTATATTGTTACACTAACAAAAAAAATGTTATACTGTTACATTATATAACCAGTATACAAAAGTTTTTAATGCACTTATAACCTATAGGAAAAAACGTCTTGGGACAATCCTTAACAGTAAGACACGGTTTCGGAGCTGCATTGTCAGATAAGAAAAAATAATATATTTTTAAAAGTTGATTTAATATTGTATATAAGATAAATTTGAAAATTTGAAAACGGTGTGAAAGATGACATACCACCATTGATTTCAACAAAAAATAGAGAAAGAAAGATGATGAAAGTATAAATAAATTTGAAAATTTGAGTCATATTATTCATCTCCATGTAATAAATAGAAAAAATTTCTGGCTTTATAAGTAAAATTTTCCTGAGTGCTTTGTTAACTTCAATTAAATAGTTTTTAGTCTTTAGAGTTTCAAGAAGCCATTTATAAAATTAGCACTAATGTTAAATGCCTTAAGATCAATACTTGGTATTTACCCCTTTAGTACATTCAATTGATTGATTAACTTTAGTAAACTCTCACATAAATTTTTAAATGATTATCAAAGTTCATTATTTATTTGTATTGAACTTCATTTTATATTTTTTATTTATCATTTGTTCTTTCATCATAAATCAGGAAAAAACCCAAAAGAGACACAACCATAATGAATTATGAAGAAGGTTAGTTTTATAAATAATAATTCATTGAGGATCCTTAAAAAATCATTGAAGAGGTAAAAACGTATTTATTTATAAACTAAAAGCAGCACAACATGATTTTTTTATTTATTTGACAAAATTTGACATCAAGTTTAATACATGTATACGATAGTATGGACCTAAACATTCCCAACTTGAGAACCAATTGAGATGATAAGTTGGGGATCCCTACACAATTACAAGATAAGCTTGAATACATAGCCCATTATAAAAGAGCCTTGTATAAAAATAGGTCGAGAAAGGATGACTTAGCGCATCTTCTTCTTATTATAAAAGCTTATAAGGTTAAGATATTAGTTAACCCTAATTACACTCCTTAATTCCATCCCTAACAACTAAACCTAACTTCCTTAAGAAGCTTTTACACGTGTAATTAATGGCATTCATCCACTAGTCTCGGTGACTTTCTGCCTTCTATATTTAAATTCGAATTTCCCTCTCACCATCATTAAATTGACCCTTATATCAATGAGTTTATTAGGTTTGTTGGCCGTAATTAATGCGGTTTAACTGCTTAACCCTATCACTACTCCATTAATTCTCTAAACTCCTCAATTAACTCCACATGGGACCCCACAATCCCACTAACTCACGCCTCCTTCTAGTAGGCAAATTCTGAGACTTTATGACTTTGTCTCACATGCTAAAAAATTCTTAACTTTCCAAAGAAACAAATTAAGGGGGGTGTATTGGATCATGATTTTAAGGGATTTTAAAAGACTTTTTTATCATGAAAAAGTCTTGTGGTATTCAATCAAGACATTTTTTCAATTTAAAAAAAGTCTTGTGTTATTCAATCAAGATTCTTTGTCATTTAAAAAAGTCTTGTGGTATTCAATCAAGACTCTTAATCACTTAAAAAAAGCCTAGTGGTATTCAAAATCATTCAAATTTGGAAGGATTGTTTAATAAATTAGATTTTGATGGATTTTGTGGGATTGTCTAGTGAAATTTTAGCATGAAAAAGTCTTTCATGAAAACATGAGATTTCTT
>Ga0315913_1003817_pt1 | contig 18130 bp, 16 predicted proteins | sample MpolsnodulesMG_FD_207736 | JGI IMG/M metagenome (GOLD analysis project Ga0315913, IMG submission 207736) | Medicago polymorpha root nodule microbial communities from Los Angeles, California, United States - small nodules | ecosystem: Host-associated > Plants > Roots > Nodule | place: USA... | reverse complement strand
CAATGCGGGGATGGGGATGAGGCGGGGATAGCCAAACCCGTATGGGACGGGGATGGGGTTCAATTTCTCATCCTCGTTGGGTATGAGTAAGGTAACAGGTAAGTATATGAGAATCGAGTATGGGGACAGGAAATGTAAAACCCGTCCTCACCCCGCCTCATTGCCATGCCTAGCAATAACACAGTATAGTTTTGTATTTTGAGAAGAAAGAGAAGACAATTAATTGTGAATTAAACGATATCTCATATAGAAATAATTTCCTTTTTCATCATTATATGATTTCTTTCTATTTATTATTGATATAATATGAGTTGTTAGATCAATTAACTACAACGGTTGAGATTTGGTGTAAGTCTTTTAGACTTACACTTTGTGTCAACGGATCCTGCCTCATATATGAGAAAAAGAAGGAAGGCAAAGTGGCTCGTGAAAGCAAGGGACCCACCGGTCGCTTCACCAAGTACACACCCTTGGCCATGTCCAGGGAGAAGACCTTCCCCGAGATCGATGTATCCGATCTGAAGGAAACTTGCGTCAAGCGACCAAAGGCTCCTTCGCAGGAGAAGAAGGGGGTCGACAAAACCAAATATTGTCGATTCCACAAGTGCCGCAGGCACTTTACTGATGACTGCATCCATCTGAAAGATGATATCGAACTCCTCATCCAACGGGGGCGGCTCAAGTAGTTTGTCGAGAACCGGAGTCGGAGAAAAAGACTATCGGGCTCATCACTGTTGTCAATGAAGCGGACAAGGTAGTCGCCATGTCCGTAGAACATCTAGGCGATTTTCCTGACAGTGTGGAAGTCGTCCCCTACTTATGCACATGGGAGAAGTTTCCCATCACCAACGTTATCACAGAAGGAACAATGAACATCTCCATGGGAAGCATGAAGAGAAAGTTCGAAGAACTCATGAGCGTCAACTTGCTGGTCCCCTCCAATTCATACTTAGGAGGAAGACCACTGTTGGCATTCTATGATTCCGAACTACCTGGTGGGGCTCCAAATTCAACTATCCCGCTGATAGTTTGAGCATCGATGGCTAACACCGACGTCCGCCGAGTCCTGATAGACACAGGCGCCTCATGCGACATCATGTACACCGGGTTATTCAAAACCCTCCAACTAGCTGAGAAAAAACTTTCTCCGTACGTTGGAAACGAACTCTATGGCTTCAACGACTCCTCCACTCAACCTTAGGGCTACGTAGAGCTGCTGGTCACCTTCGGCGAAAAGGAGGCCAAGAAGACAGTAAAGATCCCATTTCTGGTGATCGACCGCCCGTCTCTCTATAATTGCATCATAGGGAGAACGGGACTTGCCCAGCTGGGCGCTACATATTCAACCTCTCATCTGAAGTTGAGATACCATGCGAAGGATGGCATCATCGCCTCCCTGAACGGAAACATCGAGGCTGCTCAAAGATGTTTCCTTCAGACCAATAAAACCCAAAACTCAGTTTCCCAATCCAGCAAATCTGCTGAGGACAAAGGGAAAGCTACTGCGAGCTCTCTGGATGCAAACTTGACCCTAGATTCACCAAGGAAGACCTTAAGGAACATAAGAAGGAAAAGAAGGATCCGCTCAACACGAAACTTCTTAGGCCTATTCCCAATGGAGAACTCGAGCTGGTCCCCTCTGGAGACGACCCCTCGAAGAACTTCAAGATCGGAAAGTATCTTTCTGAACTGGTCAGAGCACAGTTGGTCGCCTTCTTGAGGGAGAATGTTGATTTGTTCGTCTGAAGAGCAACTGACATGCCCAAAATCGACCCTAGCGTCGCCTGTCACCAGCTGGTAGTCAATCCTAGTATTAGCTTTGTAGCCCAGCGACGTAGGAAGCGGTCTCCTGAAAAATCGGAGGCTGTAGAAAAAGATGTAAAAGACCTCCCAGAGGCAAACTTTATTTATGAGGCCAAATACACTACATGGCTCTCAAATGTGGTACTTGTCAAGAAATCTAATGGGAAATGACGTATGTGTGATGATTATACTGATCTTAATAGAGCTTGCCCTAAATAGATAAACTCGTGGATAACTCCTCCGGCTACAAACTTTTATCCTGGACGCCTACTCTAGTTACAACTAGATACCCATGGTTGATGAAGATAAAGAGAAAACAACCTTCATAGCCGAATAAGGGAACTATTAATACAACGTAATGCTCTTTGGTCTTCGAAAAGCAGAAGCTATTTATCAGCGAATGATGAACAAAGTCTATGACAAGAAACTTTTGGCAATCGCAGACCTCGAGAGGATAGTACCCCCTAAGTTAATCATTATGAATGTGTCGATAAACCATTTTTACTACTTGGTCTCCAAGAATCTGTACAAAGTTGTAAGTTTATATTACTTTGCAAACCTATATCCTTAACTAAGTCATGTTCTTAACCACGTTTTCCCATCTGAGAAGACCCATAATTATTTTATTGCTTTTAAACTTTATTTTTATACTAAAACCTTAAATAATTTTTTTTAGTTTTTTGCTGAAACACGTTTTCTCATAGAAACCTGCAGAAAGTAATGGTACCACAATCCATGTGGGTTCAATATTTTAATATTCTTATCTGTGACAATATATACTTGCAACAGTCAATGATGTAAAAATATTTCAGATTTTAGATTTTAAAATCTCAAATATTTTAACGTGTTTTTTAGGTTTTTATGAGGTGTTTATGCGGTTTAGATTATATAATTCAAACAAAATAAGGCGGAAAATCAACAGCGTGAAAAAAAAAAGGACCAATTTAATCATGAGTTGGGTACCGACACGAGAAAACTACACTACGACTAAAAGAAATCTGATTTCTACTAATTTATGGCTTGACCCAAAGCCAACTCATAAATGTTAATATATTCTTAATAACCTTAGCATTTGCCTCATTAGCCGCTCCAAAATCGAAAGCAGACATTTACAAACAGTAAATGGGTATATAATTAGATCATTCCCACAGATTTTGACACCATGGATGTCATCCCTCCTCCCATCTTGTCTTGCTTAATTAAAGCTAATAAATTTTATACTATATCTTTCTTACTTTCATCTTATATAACTTACACAAAAGTTAAAGAATAAAATATTTGACATTAAAATTTGATTTCAAATAATGATTTCTCATAAAATATTTTGAATTGAACATGCATACAAATTAAATCTTAAAAGAGAAATAATACTTGCATTATTTATTTTTTTTTTGATAAAACAATACTTGCATTTGCCATAGCTAACACTTATAATTAATGAGCCATTCTATCTTTGCTACTTTTTCTTAATTGGAAAATGTTGGACGGACATCTACAATGGTGTATAAAGCTTAAGAGAAAAAGAGAGAGAAAAAAGTAACGTGATACATGTAATAAAGTAATGTGATATGCATAATAAGTTAATGAGTTATGTGATACATAGACAAGCACAGGTGGCAATATACTCCTTGACACTCACACAAAAATCTGACACGTGGTCACGTGGACCCTACACAAGCACACTTTCTTTTTCATCTTCTCTTATCACTTCGTAATGCATGGGGTGTACAAAGGTGTATGAGAATAAAGGGTGTCTATGTAACATTTTCCTAAGTTAATGATGTAATTATAAAACAAACTAAGATGTAGAATGAGCGTTGAAAATAAGGGATAACCAAATATTACTGTTGTTCTTAACATGGATAAATTGACTACGTAATTAACATGGATAAATTCCTGGATACAAAACGCTCTTATAGTATCTTCTTTTCTGATTATATATGCGACAAGCCAAAAGATGAACAAGACTCCCACTAACTCAAAGTTATGTCAATTTTCCTTTTCCAAAGCAAAGTACATACCTCCCGCCAAGATTATCACCCGACATGTAACATGATACATCTCTTTCTCTTACGAAAAAACAGTAAAGAAGAAACAAAAGATGCACCTCTTTTAGATTTATAAGTCGTGCACTTGGATAAATTGAGTCTAGCTAACAGGAGCTAGTGACTCCCAGTGTGGCGAACAAAGTACGAATTCTGGTTGAAAAAGATGTCCATATTTTGTGTCTCATAGTCCCTAGCATTGAATTATCTTCGGTGGAGAGAATTTGTAGAAGAAAAAGAATATATTATAAGTCAATAACTCTAAACAGTTGAATTTTCCACACAACAGTAGTGTTAGAGAGGAGCGTGTGGATTAGGTTGATTTCTGTCATGCATGGGTAGGTGTTGTATTATATAAAAATGAAGTTCAAAGTAATTTGACACATTTACTATACCTTTTACTTGATTTTGTTTATTTGATTTCTGTTTGCTTTTTTTGTATAATTTGATTTGATGACAGTATTATAGAAATCATGAGCAGGTTAATTAATGCATCAGAATGACACTTGTTTAATAATATGACAAAGGACTTTATGAAAAAATGCGATTTTACTGGAAAAATAGATGTTATGATATACAGACATGTGTTTCCCCTTTAAAATGTAACAAAATTGATTGAAAATGATAAGATTTGTTAAGAGGAGAGAATGCATGAGAAATTGCATATTTGAATTAAAGAAAATAAAAGAGAACATTTAAATAGAGAAATGAACTTTGGCTCCACTTCTTATATTCAGTAGGAGATGAGATATTTGGTATTTGAATTTGCTTTTTAGGGTCGATGTTTTTCTAAGCAAAAATTAGAGTGCAGATGCATCTTAGGACAAACTTGAAATTTCAATTAGGTTGGACCCCAAAATTTACCTCCTATTATTTCTGGCACTCTACTAAATGTATTGATAAATAAAGGGTTATGTTATTAGTCTCTATAAATATTCTAACTTCTCATTTTAAACTCCTTAAAAAAAATTCTTCAACTTTTAGTATCCCAAAAGTTTTAAAGCTGCTTTTAAGTCAACTCATGTGTATTATTCCAAATCTTGAAAGAGCTTTTGTAAGAATGTTTACAATATTATACGAATCTCTCCCAAAATAAATTATTTTTTAAAACAAAATATGAATTTTTAAACTTCAAAAACATCAAAATTCATATTTAATTAATCCGTTGTTGACCAAATTTAAACTTTTACAAAAGAGAACTATATAATGTACTAAACATGATTGCGAAAAGAATTTAAAATTTCAAATGATATACATGAGGTGACTTAAAAGCATGGACTAAAATTGGTGATGAAAAACTTTCGGAGGATTAAACATCAAAGAGAAATTTAGTGAAACTAAATTAAAAAGTTGACATATTTATAAGAACCAAAAACATATTTAACCCATAAATAAAATAATAAAATACAAAAGACATCTTGGGGAACTAGGTCAAAACTCAAGATGAGAACAAACAAATTGGACAACCTGCTTCATTAAAAACATTACTATGAAAACCTAGTGGAGTGAAATCTGATGAAGGAAAAAAGTGACCACTTCTACAGTACAACTAGCAACAAGATGAAGCTCAAAATAAAAGTATTCTTTGATACATCTTGAGAACGAATCTCACTAAATGAAGTCCACAATTTGAAAATCATAATTAGCTAATTTATTTCCACAGATGTTAAACTCCATGTAAATGTGAGAGACTCCTCCATGATTCCAAGAATCACATTCTAAACAAAAATGTGATCAGTATAGCTCATAATCCTTCACAATAGCAAGCAAGACAACAATAAATTCGGCCTTAAAAACATTAAAGATCCCTGATTAACTGCCAAACCGCCAAGAAAAGCACTATTAATTGCAAACCACCTCAGGCCAAGACACCATGAGCTGACATAGAAGCCCTATTATAGTTTCATTTGATCTAAGTATAAGGAGTGATATATAATCTAATAACCATGTTGGTCTCTTTTAGGGGAATTTATGGGGTCTTGGCCTGAGGTGGTTTGTCTAGGGATTGCAATTATTAGTGTTTTCTTGGTTGATTTTGGTGGATTAATAGATAAATTGGGGTTTATAGTGCTTTTAAGGTTGAATTGATTGTTTTCATGCTTGCTATCGAGAAGGATTATGAGCTAAGTTTGTCTCGTTTTTGTTGCAAATCTGATTCTCTAATTGTTGAAGTTTTCCTTGAGTCTTCCTTAGTTCCTTGGAGTTTAAGAAACATATATAGATGAACAACATTAATATCATTTGAGGATTTGAGTTTAGAGTCTCTCATATTTACATAGAAGGACATGATGATAGGTCATCTTATGTTATTTTTGGTATTTTTAAGTCACTTTATTAGTCATTTGAGTTCATAAAAAGAAGTTTAGAAAATTTTCTCATGGTTTAAGGGACATGTTTTAATGTTCTCAATTGAGTCATATAATATTGCTTCTTCTCTAAACCAGACAATTTTATAGGTCTTTTGAGTCTTTTATTGAGAAATCATTTAATTTGACAAAGCAAGACACCTCATGGAAATTTTGAAAGACATGAATGAAGATCATCAATGTTCAAGAAGGATTTGAAGACGTTACAAATTGGGGAAATATTATCTCAAGTCCCAAGATTAAATCGGAGAAGAAAAACACTCGAACAAACAAAGAAAAAGGCAAAAAAAAAAAACACTAAGGTTAAGGCCAAGCGCCTCACGCGGCCTAGGTGTGTGGGACAGAGAGAATTTTTCTCTCAGTTAGATACCACGTGCCTCACACCTAGCCTCACGCGCGCTACGTGTAACAGCCCGTTTTTCGTTAGGATTATTTTATTTATTATATGTGTTTAATTTCTTGTTTGTGTGTTTGACTTGGGATTAGTGGATTTTTTAGGCGAGAATGTTATTTTAGTCATTTTTAGGACTAAGGGTATTTTGGTCATTTAAGGAGAGAGGGTAAATTAGTAATTTTAGAATGTAGAATATTTTAGTGTTTTAATGTGAATAGTTATTTTTACTAAGTTAGAGGTAACCTGAGGTAATTATTTTGAGATGGTAATTAATGAGATTGTTTAAGAGTTAAGTGAGTATTAACTTTTTAATTAAGTGGTACGATACACTAGGCCCATTATGAATGTCACCTATCACATTGATTGGAGTATATAAGGATAACTTTTGAGGAGAATTAGGGTTAGACTCATTTCTCACATTCACACAAAAGTGCCTAGAGGAAAAATATAGAGAATTGAGATAGAAGTGAAGATAAAAAAAAAAAAGGAAGAGAACCCAAGTGAAGAAAAGAGAAGAGGAAAGCTAGGATTCAAGAGGGAAGTGAAGATTTTGGTGAATTTGCTAAGCGTAAGAGGAATCAAGGTAAGGGGGATAGGTTTGTTCTTCCTAATAATCTATAATCATGTTTTTAGCTTATGGGTCATACTTTTTTTGATTGAATTGTGAAAATTGATGATTATATGTGTAATTTTCGTGCTTGGAATTGAGTTGTGAATTTGGGTATATGAAACTTGTTGAAAACATGTTGTTGATGCATAAATTTCATTGTTGATATATGTTAAGTAGTTTACTTTGAGAAATTAGCCTAAATTGGTGAAGATGGTGATGTTGTTGTTGATTAGTGTTGAATTCATGATATATGAGCTATAAATGTTGTTGGGTATATGTTTGTGTTGAGAATCCATGATGGTGATAAGTGTGATGTTTGGTTAAGTTGTTGTGTTTCGGTGATTTTTGTGAAAATGGGTCAAAAGAGGATAAATTTCATATTGATGAATTTGAATAGATTAATGAAGTTTTTATGTTGAGATAGATTGACTAGAATTTCTGTTTTAATCAAAGGTTTTGGGTGTGAAATCGTTTGGGGGAAGATCAGGTTTTTGAGAAAAAAAGTCATTTTAAACACTTTTGAGAAATAATTCATTTTTGGGTTATTTGAATTAAGTTGTTTTGGGTTAGAAAACCATGTTTTTGAGTGAGTATAAATCGCATAAGTGTTTGGGATTTGTTTGGTGCAATTGGGGTCGAAAACGGTTTCGTAAGAGAACTCCCGCGCGCAAAAACATAATTTTTGAAAATGTTGTTCTGTGGGTCGTGCACAACCGTGTGTGTGTAGGTATGGACTGTGCGTACCATTCTCACTTGGTCTGCACGACCGTGTGTAATGGAGGCACGATGGTGCCAATGTTCAGGGCCCCAAAACGTTGATTTTTTCGTGTTTTTAAGGGTCCAAATACATACCTATGAGTCCCAAATGCCTAAACTTATTTGATTAGAGTATAATTGAACTTATATGAGTTATTTAACATAGCTTTGCTTTGGAAAATAATGGATTTTAAAACATCAAGAAAATGAGACGAACTTTGAGAATTTTGAGAAACAAATGAACTTTGTGAAAGGAAGATGGTATGATTGAATTACTAAGGTGTTAGATGATATGTAGGAATGATTTATTGATATGTAAGAGCTTAGTATCCTAGTTTTGTTGAGATATTTTAAAATAGATGATTTTGTTCAAATAGACGAAGTTTGGCAAAATGAAGAATTATGATTAGGTAACTTGCAAACAACTTTGTGTTCATGATAATATGATGAAATAAGAATGAACCAACGATAATTGGGTGTATAACATGTTTTTTGTTGTATTGTGGATGACTGTTCGTCTATTGTGCAATTTGTGCTTATAAAGTGTCATTGCTTCTTTGTTGAGATGATGTGATGATGATTTGGTGATAAATATGTGTGAACAATATTATGGTGAAATGCATGTACACATAGTGGTGATAAGATATTTTAGTTTCCGAAATGGCGAAGTTTATAATGGTGAAGTCTTGTGTGAACGTATGCATTTTTTCAGTCATATGTTCATGCATAAGTTAACGGATATTTAGTATCCAAAGTGGTGAGTTAATGGATATTTAGTATCCAAAGTGGTATATTAACAGATATTTAGTAGTCAAAGTGGAGATATGATGTTTTTGCATATGAAGCGGTGAAATTGGTATCACATGCATGTAGAGTCACGTCTAGGACATTCTATGCATATGATATGTGTGAAAGTGTCATGTTTGAATATCTGATTGGTGAATGTTGTTGATTATGTGGAGTTGTGAACCTGAACATACGTGCTTGGTGATATGAGTATACTTGTGATAATGGAGTTAAGGTGATGAACTTTGATGATGATTATTGAATGATACATGCTTGGATTGCTACAATCGATTTTGATCACATGATGCTAGTATTCTAGGAATGATAAATATGTATATGCATCATTTAATTGGAATCCTAAAATGCTATCTTATAATTATAAGTTATTATGTGGAATATTATCTAACCCCCAGTGGTCGTTTGGTTGCCGCCTACCCATTTTCATGAATGGTGTAGACGGCATGCAAGATTGAGATCTTTCTGCTTGTGAGTACTCGAGGACTAGTGATGACATGTCATCTATTTTATTTCTAATCCTAATTGGCTATGCAACCACACCTCCAAACCCTAAACCTAATAACTTTTGGCGCCAATGAATGTTGGTCGTTGGATGGATCAAAACTTAATCTCAGCCCTTGATCTCAAACCGAAAATTTCCCTCCTTAAACTCTTTTACAATCTATAATGACTTATTTACCCCTAAATTAATCTCTTAATTACCTTGAAAAATTGAATTCGAATTTCCCAATATAATTCCTCTTTTACTGACTATAAATATGTACTTAACTGGTATAAATTTTCATTTACCCGTGCTAAAAGTTGACTATGATGTTTGCTTGATGTTTTTTTTTCGTGTAACTTGCTTGATGTTTCACAAAATCGAACTTTTTTATTTTTCAAGAATAAATGATTAAAATCAGTCATTCTTATCTAATATTGCCTTTTTTATAATCCGTTGAAATAAACCATAAATGCACCATTTAATACATGTTTTCTCACGCACAAACCACAATTATATTATACAACTTATAGTTTACTGCAATTCTTGCTTATAGGTTCACATAATCGAATTTTTTCCGGCAAGAATAGATGATCAGATTCAGGGATTCCTATCTATTATTTCCTTTTTTTATAATCCGTTGAAATAAACCATAAATGCACCATTGTCTTTTTAATAATCTGTTGAAATAAACCATAAAAGAACCATTAAGCACAAAATTGAACATTTTTTTATACCAACCATTGCCTATCTATTATTGTTTTTTGTTATAGTCCGTTGAAATAAACCTGAAATATAAGCAAGGTTTATTCCCTCTGCTTTTCCTCTCATCCTTTCAGATCTCATCACATTCACAGAAGCATGGCCAACAATGACGTACAAGCTCTGCTGTCTTATCATGCTTTAACAGGTTTAGGGTTTGTTAATTTTTTAATACTTGTTGTAATACAAAATTAAAATTTGTTATCGTAATACTGACATTTTTGTTGGTGTTTTTGGTTGCCAGCCCCGTTGAACCCAAATCCCACATCCGAAATTGAGAAGGTTGTCAATGATCTCCGTACAAAGTACAAGACGTATGTCGTTGAGCTTGATACTCTACATGTGAGGCTTTCTTCTCAAATTCATTCGTTCGGATCATCCTTTCCATTCGGGTTCATCTATTAACATGTTGATTTGTATTTTTTTGACTATTAGGGCATGGTTATCTTGCCAAAAATGTTTGTTCATGACTTTGGAGACCAAATTGGACGCTACGTAAGTCTGGTGGATTCTAAAAACAACAAATTTGAGGTGTTGGTTGAGAGGAACAATGGCAACATTTACTTGAATAAGGGTTGGCATGCCCTAAAAGACTTCTACGCTGTTTGTCTTGGATCCTGGGTGACTATGGTGTTTGTTGGTATGGGTAAGTATGTTATCCATTTGAAGGATAGGTTTCGAAGGAAGGTGTCAACTTCTATGTTTACCCCACCAATGATTTTTCAGCTTGAGAAACAGGTTGTTCCTTTCAATAACTTTGATGTCTTGCTATCCCCTTTTGTCGATGATCAGATTAATTTTGCATGTTCTTATGAAAAAAAAGTTGACTTCTGAAGACTATGATGGTGGATATGTGTTGAGTAAATAATTTCATTACTGATTGTATTCTCAATGTTTGTAAGGTATTAAATTTACGATGTTATATTTTGCACTGCAGGAGCTTTCTACATGGGATTTTGTGAGGTCGTATTGGATGTGACAACTACAACTTTGAAGATTGTGGATGACAATGGCAACGTGTGAGGTTGCACTATGATTTATGACAATATTGATTATGCTCATTTCAAAATTGGAGGTGGGTGGAAGAGAATGATTGTGATTGAATGCACCAATGCGCATTTTATAATCCGTTGAAATAAACCTTAAATGCACCATTGAATAAAAGTGCTCTCACACAAGGCATTCAATCACAATCATTCTCTTCCACCCACCTCCAATTTTGAAATGAGCAAAATCAGTATTGTCATAAACCAGATGTAACCCCACACGTTGCCATTGTCATCCACAATTTTCAAAGTTGTAATTGTCACATCCAATACGACCTCACAAAATCCCATGTAAGAAACCTCATGCAGTGCAAAATATAACATCGTAAATTTAATACCTTACAAACGTTGAGAATACAATTAGTAATGAAATTTTTTACTCAGAACATATCCACAATCATAGTCTTCAAAAGTCAACTTTTTTTTCATAAGAACATGCAAAATTAATCTGATAATGGACAAAAGGGGATGGCATGACATCAATGTTATGGAAAGGAACAACTTGTTTCTCAGTTGAAAAATCATTTGTGGGGTAAACCTAGGAGTTGACACCTTCCTTTGAAACATATGCTTCAAATGGATAACAAACTTACCCATACCAACAAACACCATAGTCAACTAGAATCCAAAACAAACACTGTATAAGTCTTTTAGGGAACGCCAACCCTTAGTCAAGTAAATGTTGCCATTGTTCCTCTCGACCAACACCTTTAATTCGTTGTTTTTATAATCCACCAGACTTACGTAGCGTCCAATTTGGTCTCCAAAATCATGAACAATCATTTTTGGCAAGACAACCATGCCCTAATAGTCAAAAAAATACAAATCAACATGTTAATAGATGAATCTGAATGGAAAGGATGATCCGAACGAATGCATTTGGGAAGAAAGTCTCACGTCTAGAGTATCAAGCTCAACGACATATGTCATGTACTTTGTACGGAGATCATTGACAACCTTCTCAATTTCGGATGTGGGATTTGGGTTCAACGGGGCTGGCAACCAAAAACACCAACAAAAATGTTAGTATTATGATAACAAATTTTAATTTTGTATTACAGCAAGTATTAAAAATTTAGCAAACCCTAAACCTGTTAAAGCATGCCAAGACAGCAGAGCTTGTTCGTCATTGTTGGCCATGCTTCTGTGAATGTGATGGGGTCTGAACGGATGAGAGGAAAAGCAGAGTGAATAAACCTTGCTTATATTTTAGGTTTATTTCAACGGACTATAACAAAAAACAATAATAGATAGGCAATGGTTGTGTTAAAAAAATGTTTGATTTTGTGCTTAATGGTTCTTTTATGGTTATTTCAACGGATTATTAAAAAGGCAATATTAGATAGGCATGACAGATTTTAATGATATATTTCATGATGCATTTATGATTTATTTCAACGGATTATAAAAAAGGCAATAATAGATAGGAATCCTTGTATCTGAACATCTATTCCTGGAGAAGAAAAAAAATCGATTTTGTGAACCTATAAGCAAGAATCATAGTCAACAATAAGTTGTATAATATGATTGTGATTTTTGATTGCATGAAAAAACAATAATAAATGGTGCATTTATGGTTTATTTCAACGGATTATAAAAAAAAAAAGGCAATATTAGATAGGAATGACTGATTTTAATCATTTATTCTGGCAAAATAAAAAAGTTCAATTTTGTGAAACATCAAGCAAGTTACACGGAAAAAAAAAAACATAAAGCAAGAATCATAGTCAACTTTTAGCACGGGTAAATGGAAATTTATACCAATTAAGTACATATTTATAGTCAGTAAAAGAGGAATTATATTGGAAAATTCAAATTCAATTTTTCAAGGTATTTAAGAGATTAATTTAGGGGTAATTGAGTCATTATAAATTGTAAAAGAGTTTGAGGGAAATTTTATGTTTGAGATCAAAGGTTGAGATTAAGTTTTGATCTATCAAACGGCCATCATTCATTGGCGCCAAAAGTTATTAGGTTTAGGGTTTGGACGTGGGGATGCATTGCCAATTATGATTAGAAATAAAATAGATAAGCGACGACATTATGGTTATTTAATATCCAACAATATAAATAAGGGGATTCGAAGAATCGTAACCTCTGCTTACTTTTTTGCAATCAAAAATAGGTAATTTGCTCTGTTGCAAACAAATACAAATTGAAAATCTCTAACCCTTAACTCTTTTATTATATGGTCAACTTAAAAATAAGTAACGCAAATTGTTTGGACAAAACGACAATCCATGTGGATACAATACTCTACTTATCACTTTGTTACTTGGTAAACAATTTGGTACACTTATCTAGTTCGACCATCAAGTTTTTGGTGCGGTTGCCGAGGATTCTTGTCTAGTCCGCCTTTTATTTTTCTGTTTTCAAAATTTAAAAATACCAAAAGAGTCAAGAAAATCAAAAAAAAAATTAAAATACCAAAAATATTATTCTAGTTGACTTTGTCCTACTAAGAACTTTGTGTAGTTTGTTTTATGCGTAATACCAAAACAGGTGTTCTGTAATTTGATCCAAACACAGACAAAATTGAACGAGCACTTTGGAAAGCTGCCCTACATGCAAGAGAAAGGACATAACAACCAGAAACAATCCCAATTCACAACTATTCATCAGACAAGTCAAAAATGGGAGACGAACGCCGCATTATCCTATGAGACTATGGGAGGCTGGACAACTTGCATGAAGTATCACTTGGTTTCCAACCAGCAAACCCAGTGGTGTTTGACATCAAGAACAATGTTTTGATGAATTTGAAATCTAACCAATTTTCAGGTAAGAAGACGGAAGATAACAACGCTCATTTGACACACTTTCTGGACGCCTACAACATAATCAACCCAGCTGGGGTGTCGGAATCAGACAAACGACTCAGGTTGTTTGGGTATTCTCTAACCGGAAGAGCAAAGGATTGGCTGGATGCGTTAATAAGTGGTACAATCGAGACTTGGGATCAACTCAAGAGGGAGTTCTTGGATAGGTATTTCCCAACTGCAAAATATTTGACGCGGAAGAATGAGATTTTCAACTTCAAGCAACAAGAGGGAGAAGTACTTTATGATGCATGGGAGAGGTACAAGCTACTATTGAAGAGGTATCCCGATCACAAGTTGTAAGAAATGGATATCTTGCAACCCTTCACTACGGGACTAAAACCAGATACCCGGATCTTACTAGATGCTTCTGCAGGAGGAACCATGAAAATCAAGACAGCTGATGAGGTACGAGAGCTTATTGACAACATGTCTCTGAATGAGTATCGGGGTCACACCGAGGAAGAGGCGACCCCAAAGCGAATATTACAAATGCGTTATAAGGATATATTCCATCTTTATTGCATTATATATATAAATATTTTAGACCCCAAACTTTTGGAGAATCAGTTCCATAAAACTGTTTGCATGCTAAAAGAACAATCTGATAATAACAAATATATAAAAAAAATATTGTGATTCGCAAATTAGGCAAGTTTAATAGGCTCATGATTCAAGAATAGTATAGTACTATTTTGCCGGATCTGGATTCGGTGCTGTTACAGCAGTACGTTGTAACAGATTTTGGCCACACGATCTCTAATCGACGGCTGAGATTGTTTTACCGTGTAAAATTGATTTTTTAATATGAACCGTCAGATCACAAATCAATGGTCAAGATTCCCCACAGCGTGAAACTGCGTGCTGTTTTTACAGCAGGGAATGTTGGTCCCTATTTTGCCTGTTGCTTCTATTGATATCACAGCCCACGTTGGGAACCACCCAATCAAATTGGTCAAAACTTGAAATTCATCATTGGATAAACAAATATTTTTATGAAAAAAATAATAATCTAATAAATAGTTATTTTTATCCATGAATGTATAATGAGCTGTTACAATAGCCTTTATATGTATCGAAATTCTAAACTAGTCTTTGATTCTACATTTCGTTAGTCAAAATAATTTATGGCGTTAAAATACTTTGTTACTAATCTTATTTTTTGAAAAGATTTGTTATAATCTTATATCAGTCTCTCAATGTATTTACTTACTTACTTACTTTTATATCAATCCATATAAATATTTACTTATTGTTTCGGATCGGCTAGACACCCATAAAAGCAAGACCCATTAAGCTACAACCCAAGACAAATGAGGTAGAACATGGTGATGGAGCACACGAAATCTTGTGAAGATCACATCACAAGAATATGTCTTGGCTCCATCCGCACCGTCCAGATCATCACTAACGGCCTCCTTAGATGATGTCACTTCTCATGGAGACCGTTAAGCGTCCTCTACGCCTTTATAAAGGTGGCTCAGCGTCATCCTCAAGGTACACTTCATTTTTCATCACTTTTGCACATAACCACCTCTTTTAGATACTTACTTGATCTTTGGAGTGCTAACATGCATGCATGCACCTTTCTCCTCCACTGTGAAGACTAAACCTCCACGGCGCCGAAGCATTGTGAACAACCACTCAGATTCATCAATCGTCACCAGACTGATCACTTGACTTGAGCATTGGAGTGCTAACATGCCGACATGCACCTTTCTCCTCTACCGTGATGACTAAACCTCTGCCGCACTAGAGCACTATGAACAACCACTCAGATTCATATCGATCGTCACCAGAGCGATCACTTATTGTCATATCAGTCACTATAGGAAAAGAGTCACCATTAACATTGATAGATTATTTTAACTTTAAAGTCTTTTTGACTAACAGAGTGCATAATTATGGACTATATTAAAATTTTGGTACACTGATAACTGCTCGTTACACATTCAAGAACAAAAATATTCATCATCTTTTATGCTTCTGCAAATGAGTTACTTCAATTTTATTACTTAAGTAGCTAGGTACTGCTCTACATCATATTATGAATTTAATCCTCTCAGAAAAATATACGCGATGAAAAAGTTCTCTCTTCTCTCTCCTCACTCCTTTCTCTTCGGCAAGCTAACTAACCACCGTTGAAGTTCCGGCGAGGCGCCGTATATGGTTCCTAGGTCGAACCTTCAGCAGATCTTGTTGATTTCAAGTGATTTTTCGTTCTTCTTCTCAGAATTCCATCAGAATGCTATCTTTCTTCTTCTCACAACTCTTCGGTGAAGGCTTAGACGGCGTTTCGCGGTCGTTCTTGGTTTGTTTCTTCTCGTTTTTTTTGCTGTTTGTTCCTTATATGCAACAGATCTAAGCCTTTTTGTGTCGTTCACGTTCCTGGTTTACATACCTCCGGTGAGGTTTCATTTTCTCCGGTGGGTTTCATATTGTTTGTTTCTGTTGATCTGCTGATTTTGGCTGGTTTCTCTCGTGATGGCATCTTCGTTTTGTCCCTGGCCTTTCCTCTCTCCACCGGAAACGGAGGCGCCGGATGTTGTAACAGCCCGATTTTCGTTAGATTTATTTTATTATTTTTTATGTGTGTTTATATGTGCTCGTATATGATTGTTTGCCTCTATGTGTATTTTGGTTGGGATTAGTGGAATTTGGTGTTAGAGGGGTATTTTAGTCATTTTATACTCGGGGGTATTTTGGTCATCTTAGGAGTAAGGGTAAATTAGTAATTCCACTGTAAGGATTATTTTTAGTGTTTTAAGTGGGAATCATATTTTTACTAAGTTACTAGTGAGTTGTGGTAATTAATTAAGAGTCGATAACTATTCGTTATTTTTAACCGTAAGTGAGTAGAAACTTTGTGGATTAGTTAATGAGAACTTTGAGCCCATTAAGACATTTGAGGGTTGAGCTCATTTGTGTAGAGCCTATATAAACTCTAGTCTTTAGAGGAATTAGGGTTTTGCACTCATTTCACAAACTTTTGAGAGAGGTAGAAATAGAAAGAGCTAGAGAAGGAGACAAAGGGTTTTGAGAGAATAAGAGCTTGCAGAGCAAGGAGAGGGTAGAGATTTAAGGAGAAAAAGTGAAGTTAAGGCTAGGTTTGTGCTCAACTGAGGTAAGGGGGATAGTGTTCATTCATAATTTTAAGTTGTAATCACTTTTTCTAGTTAAATTCATAAGTGCTTAGTTGTGAAAAGTGATTATTATGAATTTAAGTGGTGAATTTCGTGCTCTTACTTTGATGCTATGTTTGGGTATGTGAATTTGATGATAATTAAGTTGTTGTTGTTGAAATTACATGCTTAAGATGTATAGATATGGGTACCTTGTTATTTTTGCTCAAATTGGTGAAATATGATGATGTTGTTGAATTGTGAATGAATTCATGATTATGTGATATGATTGTTGTTGAGTGTTGTTGATAATGTCATTTCATAGATTGGGTGTTGATATGAGTTGTTGTTGTTGATTATGTTGATTTTGAAAGAGGTGAATTGTTGTTGTTGAAAACTTTGGTGTTTTAAGAAAATCATTTTGAATTTGTTTCATAAGTCATTTCAAGTGCCGAGAAAATAGCATATTCGATGTGTTTGAGCCTTGGGTTAAGCATTTGATCACTTTGGGTGAATGGGGGGTCTAACTAAGTGTTTTGGGGAAAAAAACTTGGCGAAAACCCGTGGCCAAAAAACACACCAAACGCGCATTTTCGCGGCGATGCGCCTGAGGTTGGGCGCTAGGCGCCCACTTCCAGGGAGCTAGCGCTAGGCGCTACACTCTTGGTGCCCTAACAGGAACAACACGTGTGTTGTTCCTCGTTTGGGTGCTTGGGGGTCGGCGTGTAGGGTTCATATGCACTTTTTAAGTGTGTTCTTTTGTTGTTTTCATTAATATAACTACTGGAACATATTTTGCTTGCTCTTACTTTGAATTTCTTAAATGATAAGAAACTTGAATTGAGACGAAATCGGTTCTCGGAAATAATCGGAAAATGGACTTTTTGTGAACAAGGGTGATTACATGATTGATCTACAGTTCTAATGCACTTGGATTAAGCATGCAGGTTTGGTGCATAGCCATATTTTTATGAAACTTGGTTTTTGGTAAAATGTTGGAATAGCCAAAACTTAGAATTTTCTCAAATGAACTTTGGTGAAACTTTAAACTAAGACTTGATAGTTTGTACGTGTGATAAGTGCTCAAAAGTAACATATTTTATGTGTTAATCTAGGCATTTT
>Ga0315913_1003815_pt1 | contig 18131 bp, 20 predicted proteins | sample MpolsnodulesMG_FD_207736 | JGI IMG/M metagenome (GOLD analysis project Ga0315913, IMG submission 207736) | Medicago polymorpha root nodule microbial communities from Los Angeles, California, United States - small nodules | ecosystem: Host-associated > Plants > Roots > Nodule | place: USA... | reverse complement strand
AGTAACATGAATGGACTCTTCAACAGTGAGAGTCCGTTTATTGAAAACTCTATATGCCTTTCTATTAGATGAGTATCCAAGGAAAATACCGTCATCGGCCTTTGCATCAAACTTGCCAAGTTTATCTTTTCCATTGTTTAAAATAAAGCATTTACATCCAAAGACTCTTAGGTGTGACAAGTTTGGCTTTCTTCCCTTAAGTAATTCATAGGGTGTGTTATCTAGGATAGGTCTAATGGTAATCCTATTTAAGACATGGCAAGAGGTGTTAATAGCGTCCTCCCAAAAATACTTAGAGAGGTTCATTTAATTTATCATAGTTCTAGCCAATTCCTCCAAAACTCTATTTTTCCTTTCAACCACTCCATTTTGTTGAGGAGTTATAGGACATGAAAAATTGTGTGAAATGCCAAACTCGTCACAATAGTTTTCAAAGCGATGATTTAAAAATTCACCACCATGATCACTCCTAAGAGAAATAATTTTCAAGGAAAGTTGATTTTGAATGACATTGGAAAATTTAATAAAGGCTTCAAAGGTATCATCCTTGCTAGACAAAAATAGTGTCCAAGTAAATCTAGAAAAATCATCAACAATGAAAAATCCGTAATAATTGCCACTTAGACTTCTTGTCCTTGAAGGGCCAAAGAGATCAAGGTGGAGAAGTTCTAGACGTTTTGAAGTGGAAACAATATTTTTCGGTTTAAAAGACACTCTAGTTTACTTCCCCTTTTGACAAGCATCACATAATTTGTCTTTTTCAAATTTTATTTTAGGCAAGCCAACAACTAGATCTTTTGACATAATTTTGTTTAGCAAATCAAAGTGGACATGCCTAAGTCATCTATGCCATAACCAAGAATCTTCATTTTTGGCTATGAGACACTTAACACCACTTGATGATACATCATTTAAGTCAAGAACATATACATTATCAACACGCAAACCCTTAAACATAATATCCTTGTCATAATTGTGTTGAATTATGCAACATTGGGTGTTGAAAGTGATTGCAAACCCATTGTCACAAAACTGACTGATGCTAAGGAGGTTATGTTTAAGCCCATCAATTAACATAACATCTTTTATGGTGGTTGTGGAGGGATTTCCCACAACACTCTTACCTAAGATCTTACCTTGGTTGTTATCATCATAGAAGACAAACCCTTTTTCTTTCCTTTTAAAGTCAATAAACATTGAGGTGTCCCCCGTCATATGCCTTGAGCAACCGTTATCTAAATACCACTTTCTTTGCGAGGTTGCAAGGCATTCCTACAAGATTTTTAGGTAAGATTTAGGTCCCCAACACAAGTTGGGTCCTTGGGATTAGTGACAAAAGTAGACGATTTGGGTACCCACTTCATAATGCCTTTTGGAACTAGAATTTTCATAACATGGCAATGTGGTGTGCTATGCCCAATTTCTTTACAATAGTTGCACCTTACTTTGTGCTCATGAATTTTGCATTTCCGATTGTCGTTTTTAAACCTTATTTTAGAGGATTTTTTGAAACTTGAAGTTTTTGCAAATCAATTGGAAAAATTCATGGAGACACTAGTGACTTGTTCTACCTTATTTTTTAAAGACACAATCTTCAATTGTAGTCTAGGACAAGCTAAGCAAGTATTGATGTCATCAATTTTTAGTGACTTAGGAGCATCAATAGTAGGTGACTCTTTAGGAGGAGATGAAAATATTTCCTTCTTTAGAGATGCATGTTCATTTTTGAAGTTTTCAAAATCTTTTCTCATTTTTATAATTTCGGCTTCCAATTTGAGAATAGTTCTCTTTTGGGTTCCAATAGTTTTAAAAGCATTCATGGCATCTCCATGCATTTCTACAAGAACATTTTGCAACTCATCATATGATGGATTAAGTTTGATTTTCGGTCACTAACCTTAATTGATTTCTTTCTTTGTCCCATGAACCATAGTTGATCAATTTCGTCATTTTCGGAGTTGCTTTTTGTGGATGATGATTCATCGTCTTCCCATGCTATGTACGCTCTCATTCCTTTTGATTTATCAGATGAACTTGCTTTACCTTTGGACTTGATCAGCTCGGGACATTCACTTTTTAGATGAGCAATGTAACGCGCTACTTCTATTAAAGCAATAAAACACGCGAATATTACAAATATTTAAGAAATAGACATCACGTCTTCAATAGTTCTCAAAACATGCATACTAAAAATTTCCCAAAACAGTCGAAGTGGATAAATAACATACATCTCCAGAATAGCCATGTTATATACAACAAAATACACCACCAAATAAAATCTCTAATCTCAAAATATGAGTAAAACCTCAACAACATAGTCAATACCAAAATAAGAGAAAGATCAACATCCTAAATCAGAGCCCTATACTAAGACTCCAAATACAGATAACGAAGGTAGCTCCCGCTATCCTTAAGCACTAACCAAGAAAGCAACAAACTATTCCTGCACGACGTCTACCCATTCATACAAATAGGTAGGCGTAACGCCCTACTTCTATTAAAGCAAAAAAACACGCGAATAATACAAATATTCAAGAAATAGATGTTACGTCTTCAACAGATTCCAAAACAACATGCATATATAAAATTCCTCAAAGTCACAGCGGATATAAAACATACATCTCCAAAATATACATGTCATAAACTCATAAATAAGTCACCAACAAAATCCTCAAACCCCGACATATGGGTAAAATCCTAACAACATAAGTCAATCCAAAATAACATAAAAGCTAACATCCTAATAAGAGCCTAATCTAAGACTCTAAACGGATAAACCGAGGAAGCTCCCGTTATCCTCAAGAAACTCACCATGCTAGCTAAAAGGTCACTCCTGCACGCCGTCTACCCAATCATACAAATAGGTAGGCGGTCCACCAAAGACCACTAGGGGTTAGCTTCACATCATCATAATCAAACATAAATAATTGCAAAGGTATTCATCAAATTAAACTTCATATAATTCAAAGAAAAAGATAATTAGACTTCAACATTATTCATCAACACAAGCAAATTCACCACATCACAATTACATAGGTCATCTATCACATCAATCACCAAATACAAACACAAACACAACTAGGACTCATGCCGAGATATGTAATGCACCTAGTCGCGACTTCTATATGTACACGGTACCATCAACTACGACAATGTCGTCAACTCATGATGCAACAAAAACATCATCAACGTCACCACACAGATATAAAATCCATCAACATCAACCATGTATGCATGGATATATGACTCAATTCCAAACAGATATTCGACATTAAATTCACCAACATCATCCAATCATTTAACATATATGCACTCACCAACAATATCAACATCATTTAGCATATATGCAATTAATCGACATCACAACTTTATTACAATTCAACAACTCCTTATAATTTCTCACAAATCAAATAAAAGAGAAGTACATCATACTATGATAGCATCATAATTAACATCTATCAATCATTCACACATCTTCATATAATCATATTAAACTATTCATAAAAGATTTGCAAAGTACTCGGTCTCAAATACCATTTTCAACAATGTTCGTCTATCGTTTGACAACTTTAAAATAATTGAAACAATTCAATCAAAACTAAGCAAAAAAGTTCTAATGCCTCAACTATGTATACACATAGATCACATATGAGTGCAGTTAAGTATACATGCACATTTCACCAGCCAAATACGACGAAATCATAAAAGTGACAAAGTTCGTCTCTCTTTAATATTTTTCAAAAGAATTCCATTTTCGAAGCAAAACAAGTTAAGACTCAATGAAATCATTCACAACCAATTTTAGAAATCATAAAATCAACATACAACCTTAACCCCACCCCTTTTCCTTAAGAAAAACAAGTTTCGGAAAAATCGATGTTCTTGACGTTTTTCAAAAGTTGAGGTACGATTTATCAAACCAAGTTCAAATCAATCCAATTGAAGTTTACAGAGGTTTAAAAAGATTAATTACATTTAATTACATCAAAAGAATCGGTTTTGAATGGTCCAGATCGACCCCAAAACCCTAAAACGACAAGAACATGAGTTGCTGTATTGAGCAACTCGCCATGGCCACCATTTTACTCGCCATGTTGAGCTGGACAGACTATTGCACTCGCCCTGGCCACCAATTACTCTCCATGGCGAGCTTGGACAGTTCAGCTCTCGGGAAAAACTCCATTTTCACTCCAAAACCCCAATTTTGATTCCCCAACACCCAAATTCGTCCCCAAAGTTTGTCTAAACGTTTATGAACATAAAAAGGCACTCAAAACCATATAAAACTTGAATCAAAACATCATTCCATCATAAATCACCAATTCACCCATTTTTCATAAAACTTTCAAAAACCACTCAAATCTCACCACAAATCCATACTTATGAACACCCATAGCATGAATCATTAACAACAACATCTCGTAACAACAACAACATCAATTAACAATGAATTCATCAATAATCCAACAACAACAATATCATATTTCACCAAATTTTTGAGCAAAACACAAGGTATACATATATGTACATCTCAATCATGTAAATTAAACATCAACAACTTAATTATCATCAAATTCACATACCCAAACATTACATCAAAATAAGAGCACGGATTTTACCAATTAAATTCACAATAATCACTTTTCACAATTAAGCACTTATGCGTTGAAGTAGAATAGAGATTACAACTAAGAGATTATGATAGAATACTAGCCCCCTTACCTTAATTGAGGACAAACTAAGCTTAGCCTTCACTTTAGCTCCACCCTCTTGAATCTCTACCCTCTTCTTGCTCTTCAAGTTCTTCTATCTTCAAAACCTTTTTTCTCCTCCTATAGCTCTTTCTCTCTCTACCTCTCTCAAAAGTTTTGTGAAAATGAACAAATGATTCTATGTGACCTAATTTCCTCAAAGGCTAGAGTTTAAATAGGCTCCTCACTATTAGGCTCAACCCTTAAATGTCTTATTGGGCTCAAAGTTCTCATTAACTAATTCACAAAGTTTCTACACACTTATCATAGGATGGATTAAGTTTGATTTTCGGTCACTAACCATAATTGATTTCTTTCTTTCTCCCATGAAGCATAGTTGAGCAATTTCATCATTTTCGGAGTCGCTTTTTGTGGATGATGCTTCATCGTCTTCCCATGTTATGTACGCTCTCCTTCCTTTTGATTTATCGCATGAACTTGCTTTTCCTTCTATTAAAGCTATAAAACACGCGAATATTACAAATATTCAAGAAATAGACGTCACGTCTTCAATAGTTCTCAAGACATGCATACTAAAAATTTCTCAAAAACGTCGCAGCAGATAAATAGCATATATCTCTAGAATAGCCATGTCATATACATCAAAATACACCACCAAATAAAATCTCTAATCTCAACATATGAGTAAAACTTCAACAACATATTCAATACCAAAATAAGAGAAAGACCAACATCCTAAATCAGAGCCCTATACTAAGACTCCAAAAACAGATAACGGAGGTAGTTCCCGCTGTCCTCAAGCACTCACCAAGCAAGCAACAAACTATTCATGCACGCCGTCTACCCATTCATACAAAAAGGTAGGAGGTCAATCGAACGACCACTAGAGTTAGCTTCACATCATCACAATTAAACATAAACATTTGAAAAGGTTACATCAAATCAAACTTCAAATGATTAAGCAAAAGAGAATTCAACTTCAATATTATTCATTGACACAAATCAAATACACAACAATCTCAAGTATGCACCTTGTAACGCCCTATTTATTATTTAATTATTTTTGGTTGAGTTTAGAATCTTTTATATGACTTATGTGATTTACGTTGATTTATGACGTGTTGTGGTGTATTATATTTTATTAAGTAGCTTTATATTATATTTTTTAGTAAAATATGTTGGATATTTAGAATAAATATATATGAGGGGCTGGTTCGATATATTTAGAAAATATGTTGGTTTACTTTCGTGTACAAATTGAAGAAGCTTCGTCGAAGCACCAAGCCTGAAGCGCATAACTGAAGTTTCGACAAAGTAAGGTTGAAAAAACAGTTTCGCATAGAAGACAAGCAAAAGGGCGGGAAGCACAATTTCAAGCAAAGAAGCGGTTTCCTTTTAGTGGAAAACGTGGGACAAGTGATGGTCTAAGATGGAGGAAGTGCTGATCATGGGCTTAGTGGTTCACCATCTAGGTTTTTAGTTTAAATAATAGTTTCCAAGCTGGAAAGAGGGTCACAAATCATATACAGAATTCTACAACACTCAAACTACCGGCGTCTAGACTTGATGATCGAAATGTGAATGTACAGAACATTTCAAGGGAACAACTGTATGGTGTGCCAACTTCGATGATGTAAAATGTAAATAATAGTGCTTCTGTTTTTGAAGACCAAGCAAATCCGTTCACAATGCACAACGTACACAGTCCCTCAAGTTCTAGCATTTTTGGTCGGAATACTCTACCACCGTTGACAACAGATTCGATGAATTTGTTAAGACAACAAATGGATGAGAGTAACCACGAAATGGTTAATTTGTTGACACAAACCGCGTTTAATCCTTTGATAAGGGACACAAACCGGAGTTACCAAGCCTTTACCACACAAATGGGGAGAATAGAAGATTTCTTTGCACCCCTATAACCGGTTTACCAACCGGTTACACAAATACAAAATCAACAACTGTTGCGATTAGTTGAACAAATGGTTTAGAGGCAATAACTTGTGCCTCAACCCTAACCGGTCGAACCAGTAATACAGGGTCAACCTGAAGTGATCTTGATAGATCGAAATGATAATGCCGATGAAGTTGTTCGGAATGTCCGACAACAAAATATAGGAGTACATAACAATATAGTCAATTTGGTCGAAAATATAATGGCTCAAAATGGTTTAAATATTGGCATGCATAAGCCAAACTTTGTTTCTCCTTTGTCGGAATTGGTATTACAATATGAACTTCCAAGGGGTTATAAAATTCCTAAGTTCACCAAATTTGCAGGGGATACCAGTGAGTCCATTGTCGAACATATCACAAGATATTTGACGGAGGCAGGAGACCTAGCAAATGATGAGAATTTAAGGTTGAAATTCTTCCCCAATTCTCTAACGAAGAATGCCTTCACATGGTTTACTACTCTTGCACCGCATTCGATCCAACATTGGACTGAATTGGAAAGGTTATTCCATGAACAAATCTGCATAGGCCAATCGAAGATCAGTCTAAAAGAATTTTTGAGTGTTAAGAGAAGTTCCACTGAATCCATTGATGATTACATCAATAGATTCATATTGTTAAAGGCAAGATGTTTCACTTAAGTTCCTGGACATGAGTTAGTCGAAATGGTTGCTGGTGGCCTAGATTATTCCATTCGAAATAAATTAGACACTAAACACTTGAGAGACATGGCCCAGTTGGCCGATAGAGTTCGACATGTCGAAAGACTAAAGGCTGAAAAAGCCAGAACTCAGAAACATTTCAGGAAAGAAAAGGTTGCTTTTATCACATCAGAAGAAAGCAACCAAGAATTCGAGATAACTTTTGGCGATGTCGAAATAAAGGAGGTTGATATTGCTGAGTTGAAATCAGGGCCCCCTTATACGTGTAAATCGTTAAGGTCTTCCGCTGGGAATAATCCTGTCGAAATAAGCAATGAAAGATCTGTCCCCAAGACGTATACCTTCGACGTTACCAAATGCGTCGACATTTATGATCTCTTAGTTGCTGATGGTCAAGTGGTCGTTCCTAAGGATGTAAAAATCCCACCACTAGAACAACGTCAGAAAAGAGGTTGTTGTAAATATCATAACTTCTTGGGACATAACACATCTCGATGTTCCCTTTTCAGGGATTTGGTTCAGAAGGGTCTTAATGAAGGCAGACTGAAGTTTGGAAACAAGCCAAAGCCTCAAAGGCAAGTAGACTCTGATCCCTTGAAAGATGCGAGCATGATGTACACTAACATTGCAGGCTGCAATATGGTCGAAGCAATCATTGATGTTGTCGAGAATCTGTCTGTCGAAGCTGAAGTAGAAGAAGAAACTGAGATTGCAGAATGTCAAATGATGGACATCACGAAAGATGCAGAACACGTTGAGGAGACTGCTTCAGAGCCTCAGTTCGACGAGAAGTTAAAGACAGCGTATCCTACAGCTGAAGAAGAATTGATTGGCTTCCTCAATCGATGCAAGTTGAAGAATTCTGAGGTAATGCTCTGCCCTAGGTGTAGTGCTGTGTTTGATAAAGAGGCAACTAAAGGCCTCGAAGGTTCTATCCCAAAACCTTCGAAAAGGGGGAAATGGTCTGCTGATCATAGACCTAAGTTTTCCTTTACAAAGGGATATGTTCCTTTCATCAATAACTCTTTGACAACTAATTATGTCAATCAAAGTGGTCGGGGAAAAACTTTGGTCCCTTATGCACCAAACCAAGAATGGGTTCAGTCGACCCACAAGAATGTGCAACATGGGAACAACAATATGGTTAAATGAAACACCAGTGTTATGGATAAAAACAAAAATGGTACTGCCTTTGAGTCGAGGAAGTTTGCTTATAGCCACAACTACAAGGGAAAGAATCCCATGACAAGAAGTTAGTGGAGGAGGTACCAGAGGTCCAAGAAAGGCATTTTTACAAGCCTTAAAGATGAGACTGTTGACCCAAAAAGTGAACAGAGAATGGTCGAATCCAATAGAAGACCAGCAAAAGAGAGGTTATCTCTTCCTGTAGTCGAAGAGGATCCTAATGAGGATAATGAGTTAGGATCGGGATTTACAAATTCAGAACCAGACTTCGATGTCATATGCAATTTGGTTTCCATTTTACCAGCTGAATATGATATGATATATGAGGTTGATGATTCAGAGGAAGAGTTTGATCCTAAAGGCATGTGGGAATACAAACTCATGTGCTATTTTATGAATGATGGCTCTAAAGACAATCAGAAAGCCATATTTGAATAGCCTGATGATTCGATGAAGAATCATCTCAAAACTTTGTTCATCCAAGCCAAAATGGATGAGGTTAGTGTTAACAAAGTGTTGGTCGATGGTGGCGTTGCTGTTAACCTGATGCCTCAATCCCTACTCAAAAGGATTGGCAAGACCGACAAAGATTTGAAGCCTCATAATGTAATTCTATCAAATTATGAAGGAAATGCTGGTCATTCCCTTGGTGCGCTCCAAGTAAGCCTAACGGTGGGAAGTGTGATTAGACCAACTTTGTTTATGGTGGTTCCATTGAAAGCTAACTTCAACTTGTTGTTGGGGAGAGAATGGATTCATGGGATAGGCGTTGTTTCCTCATCCATGCACCAAAGAATCGCAATTTGGAGAGATGATGGTATAGTCGAGAACATTGAGGCTGACCAAAGCTATTTTCTTGTTGAAGTAAACCAAATCACAAGGAAGACCTTTGACAAGAACTTAGCAAATATTGCTCCATGTTCATCCGCAAAACTTGATGATGTTAATCAAGCAGATGCAAGTTCTGTGAAACTCCATCCAACTCATGGTTTTATGTGGGAAAGGGAGACGTTCGACACAAAATTTGACATGGAGGATACGAATTCCCTAACCTTAGGGAATGATGAAGATGATCATCAAATCTAAGCAAGATGCTTAGAATCAAACCACAGTTGATTAGCCGGAGTGTGAGATCATGAAGGCCTTAGTGGCTGGTAATTAGTAAAAGATGGTTAGGAAACCATTAGTGGAGATGCTATCGAAACAATTAAGTTTGTGCTTAAGGAAATTTTGGCTAATTGGCCATAGAATTGATTGTATCTTTGATAAGGAATTAGTATGATTCCTGAATTGAAAATCAAATGTTAAAATTCAGCATTTGACTGCCTTAAAGATTCAAAAGTTTAAGTAAGAAAACCATAAGCAGTGGGCGAAACCGAAATAGATGTAATTCTTGTTTAAAACCTTTGTGGCAAACTTGTCAATATCAAAGTTTGGGGGAAGCAATTATGTTTATTGAAGTTTTACTTGCAAATTTTGGTCTATTTACAAATCCTTACTCGGGTTGCAAATAATTCTTATCTTAAATAATTGAGGTTCTTTACCATTTTACAAATCGTCAAAGGAATTTGATTGCTTTGATAAATCTGTCGAAATAAAGGCATGTATTGAGAATATGAGCCTAATTGTGTGAAATAAGAATAGCACAAACATAGAGATTCGACAAAGAAATAAACATTCGGCTTTGAAATTAACAGAGCAATACAAAAGTTAGCCGAACTATTACAAAATTGGACATTGTTATGTCACACCACAATAAATAACAACGCCAATACAAAAAGAAATAAATGGCAGTCTGTTCGTGATCGGATCGAGAAAAGCCATCAAAACGAGTCGAAATACAAAAGATCGAATAAAGTTTTACATCTATCATGTAATTTGACACGCCAGCAGATCCCGACAAGATTCTTAGTAGAGCTAAAACCTTGCATCTTCTAGGAAACGGAAATGAACGAGGAACCAAGCAATTTCGACATCAAGGCGACATAAAAGACAGAGGTCCGTGGTCGAATATTCTTCGTCATCTCCTAGAAGAGGCCAAAAGATATTGGGCCTCCTTCCATGACCCTTGCAAGTTCCCTTATAAGAGAAATCAAACCTACGCTCTAAGCCCGAAGACAAAGGCCTCGTCCAGTAGTGGCCTCAAAAGAAAGGAATGCCACCAATGTTCGCCAAATCACGTCCGCATTCAGCAAGTCGTCTTCGTTCGAATAGGTCCATGAAGCCGGGAAGAATTTCATCCTCGGAGAACCCCTCTTTAGCTAGTAATTTCAGTATGAGGTCGAAGTAACTAGCGCTATAAAACCTTTGAGCAACTGCGTCCTTGAGAATGAGCTTTATCTCTTCCAAATCTGCATTATCTTGTTGAAGCATTTGAGCTGCGGATGCTAAACTAAACATCACATGCCCACTGTGAGAGATTTGGCGCATGAGTTTGTGTTTCCCCTCACTAATGGAATGATCAGCCAGGTACCACACACAGCTATGGGGTAAAGCCCTAAGGGTTTCTTTATCACGAGTGAACCCGTGGTAAAAAGGAAAAGCGGTTTCAAACCTGACAAGATCTTCAGCCCCAAATTCTGCTATCTTCTTGATGATCACCAATAACACATCTCTTGGTAAGGTGTCCATCATCAAAGAAAGAACTACAATCTAACGTAGCTGCTGAAGATACGATTGGTGGAGAATTGAAAGGGATTCCACGAAGATGGCTTTATAAATAGAGAGGACAGGTGAGAACTTTTCACTTCCCTATATTGAAATTAACTATCAAAAAGTCTAATGAGTTCGTGGAATAGTGGGAGTGAGGAGTCCCGAGAAGTACACTTTAATGGATAAGAGGCGTCATGATGGTAGAAGTGGGAAACTGTGAGCAAGTTGAGGGCACGTGGCAGCTAGAGTCGTAAACTAGCAGGATCTAAAAGGGATATAAAAGGTGGTGTTCAAGAGTCATGATGATTATAATGCCATCATAAGCGAAAGGAAAAATAGTCTCAAAAAATTCCAATGTTCTCCTCTGTGGAGTGATTCAGTCGAAAATGGCATTTTTTGGGGGGCATTTGTTAGCCTGTAAATTTGACAGGCTCATTTAATATGGTCGACGTTTGTTTCGCCTTTTTACTTTGCAGGAATCGAAGAGCTTTCTCATTTCAATTGGAGAATCTCGACAAAGCTTTAAGTCTAAGGCGCATAATCAGAGTTTCGACGAAGTAAGGCTAAAAGAGCAATTTCGTGTCGGACACAAGCAAAAGGGTGGGAAAGCTCGATTTCAAGCAATGAGACGGTTTCCTTTTAGTGGAAAACGTGGGGCAAGTGGTTGTCCAAGATGGAAGAAGTGTTGATCATTCAGTTAGTTGTTCGCCATTTAGGTTTATTTAGTATAAATAGTAGTTTCCTAGACGGAAAAAGTGTGTCGCAAATCATATACATAATTCTATAACACACAAACTACCGACGTCTAGGGAAACGAGTTATACAGAATGTATGTAAACTGATTTGTAGACCACCCCTTTTATTTTAATGCATTGCATAACGGTCTTGAGATTTCTAGTTCGATCTTGCTTGTAATAATTAGAAGTAGCCCCATTTGCCAAAATCACAGGTAAACGGTGGTACCAATCACCAACAAGGTCGTCACCTCAAGATGCCAACAGAACATCATAATCACCTTCATTTTGAATACAGAGTATTCGATCACCTCAATTGGATATAAATATCCCACGACTTATGATGCATGAACATATGACACACTATGCACATGTTCAACAACAATTCACCATCATTTCACCTTCATGCATTCACCAACAATATCACCATCATTTGCATGTAATAATTCAACAACATAATTCATCATCATCATAATCAACATCCAAACATAAACATTTTTATCACCAATCATTCATCAAATAGTCATCACCAAAAACAAACACCTTCACATATTATTCATCAACATAAACATCGACACCTTTCATATACGCAAGCACCACAATTATCATCATCAACCTTTAGCATGTATAAATTCAACACATCAACAACCAACAACGTAATTATCATGCTATAATTCACCGACACAACCAACTACATGACACCATCATTAACATAGTCGTCAAAGTTAACATTTTCAAGGAAAATCACAATTAAGGAAATCAACCAAAACCAAGCAAAATATACAATTGCCTCAACAAAACCCATGCACTACTCACATAAGTTCATAGTAGCTTAGGCACATGAGTATCCTAGGCCAATTCCAAGAAATTACAAAATCACGCCAAGTTCGTATCATTTTACGAAAACAATTATTTTGACATTTTAAAAACAAAACAACTTATTTCAAGTATGTAAACTTACAACTCAATCCTAATCGATCATATAATCATGAACCTAGGCCACTTACAAACTATCAAGTCTTAGTTCAATGTTTCATCAAAGTTCATTTGAGAAAATCCTAAGTTTCGTCTATTTCGGTGAAAATTCACACTTTCCGGTTAGCTCTAGGGAAATATGGAAACCAAATCATTTGCCTCCGCTATGCATATACAATAATCACATTTGTGTGCAGTTGCATGTACATGTGTGTCACATCAGACAATTGTGATTAAAACGTCAATTCGACAATTTTCGGCTCAAAACAAGGTTAACTCAACATAAATGAAAACCCCCAATTCATTGTCAAAAGAAACTAAGTTTGATCCAACATATAATAGGTTAAATAACCTTAAAAAGCTTAATTGAAATCCTAATACTCAAGTTATGAAGTTTGGAAACAAACCATAAGTTTTGGGTTGACTTAGAAACGGCTATGCTGAATTTTCGTAAAATTTTACCAAGACCTACTTGGAGTATTTTCATTATAACTCAAACTCTAAAAATCATTTTCACGTCAAACCAAAGCCATTGGGAATCTAAAAATTTTATCTAAAACTTTCATGTCTACACCAAAGACCAATTCAAAACAGAAATATGTGAAAAAGATGCAAGAACGCGAAACAAGGAATGTTGTCACTGAGTAACTCGCATTAAGCGAGTTTTTAGCTTTAAGCGAGTTTCTTCCAGAGAGAACTCGCCATAAGCGAGCTTCAAGCGAGTTTCCCCCTGCTCTTACGGGTTTTACACCATTTTTCACCCAAAAACCCCAATTTTGATTCCCCAACACCCAAATTCGTCCCCAAAGTTTGGCTATACGTTTATGTACTTAAAAAGGCAATCAAAACCATATCAAACTTGAAATCAAACACCATTCCAACACAAATCATCAATTCACTAATTTTTCACAAAAACTCTCAAAAACAACTCAATTCATACCACAACTCTATGATTATGAATACCCATGACATAAATCAACAACAACAACATCCCATGACAACAACAACATCATTTAACCATGAATTCATCAACAATTACAACCACAACATCATTTCACACCAATTTGAGCAAAAATCAACAAATTTTCATATAACCACAATTCAAACATGTAAACTAAACAACAACAACATGTTTAGCATCAATTTCACAAACATAAACTTAGTATCAAAGTGGGTACACGGAATTCATCCTTTAAATCCACAAAAATCTCAATTCACAAAATAAGCACTTATGAAATTAAGGAGAAAAAGAGATTCTAGCTTAAATTATGAATGAACACTATCCCCCTTACCTCAATTGAGCAGAATATTAGCGTTGGCTTCACTTTTGCTCCTTGAATCTGTACCCTCTTCTTCCCCTCCAAGCTCTTATTTTCCCAAAACCCTTTTCTCCTTTTTCTAGCTCTTTCTCTCTCTACCTCTCTCAAAAGTTTGTAAAATGAGTGTAAAACCCTAATTTCTCTTAAGACTAGAGTTTATATAGTCTCAACACAAATGGACTCAACTCTCAATTATCTTAATGGGCTTAAAGCTCTCAATAGCTAATTCACAAAGTTTCTACTCACTTACGGATAAAAATAACGAATAGTTACCGACTCTTAATTAATTACTCTAACCGACTAGTAACTTGGTAAGAATATGATTCCCACCCAAAACACTAAAAATAATTCTCGTAACCAAAAGACTATTTTACCCTTGCTCACCAAAATGACTAAAATCCCCTCGAGTCCAAAATGACTAAAATACCCTCTATAAGCCAAACTCTACTAATCCCAGATAAAATACACACAAAGACAATTAATCACAAACAAGCACACACAAACACATATAAAAATTAATTAAAATTAACCTAATGAAAATCGGGTTATTACAATCAACTTTGCCACATCCAAAACAACTAGGCCATTTTCCTTTTTGCTATTCTCTCATTTTGTTTGTGATCTTCTAGGAGTTTTGTCGCTACGTCCTAGTCCATGCTTTTTAATGTAACGATTAAAGCGTTTCACCAAGAGCACCATATCTTCTTCATTTGGTGATTCTCCTCCGGAGTCACCTTCACTATTGTTAGATGAACTTGCCCTAGACGAAGAGGATTTGAACACAACCGGTTTCTTGTCTTTCAACTTGCTCTCATCCTCACTTGACTTGAACCGATTTATTTCATGCTCATGTTCATTTAGCTTTCCAAAGAGTGTGATCATGCTAAGAGTATTGAGATTTTGTGATTCCTTGATAGCGGTAACTTTGGGCAACCATTCCCGTGTCATACATCTCAAAATCTTATTAGTGCAATCTTGATTTGAAATTGTTTTACCAAGGTTTTGCAACTTGTTTACAATATGAGTAAATCTCATTTGCATGGAGGAGATGGTTTCACCATCTTCCATACGAAAAAAGCTCATATTCTTGAACAAGGGTATTAATTTATTATTGCTTAACATCATCGGTTCCTTCGTGAAGGATTTCCAATGCATCCCCCATATCTTTAGACGGAATGATACTCATTGACCCCAAGAGAGGAGATGAGAATATTGCGTGCCTTCAAATCGTATTGGACCTTCTTTTTGTCATCATCGCTCCAATCGGCTTTTGGCTTATCTTGTGCTACACCATTGGCAACAACTTGCGGTTGAAACCGCCCGTTGGCCACAGCGTCCCACACATCCATGTCCACCGATTGGATATGAACGCTCATACATTCCTTCCAATAGTCGTAATTTTCTCCGTCAAAAATAGGTGCTCTATTATACGCCCCCTTGGGCTCCTTATTAGCCATATGGATCAACCCTTCTAGTAGTTAGCCGTAAGAAAGGGACCAAGCTCTATGATACCACTTGTTGTTCTATATGGCTAATACGTTACCAAGCTAGAGGCGGGGTGAATAGCTTTTTGAAAAGTTTTTTCAGAATTTTAGTAAAATCGATTTTAACGAAATCAACTATTGGAATCGTGCACGAACAATCACAATAATGAACAAAAGAGCTAAAATATATGGAATAAGATTTAATCTTAGAATTGAGAGATTCACGATCCAAATCTTATTATACAATCAAACTCTTAATAATCCTTGAACAATATTCAAAACAATTGGACAATTTGAAATCAAACCTATATGATCAAAATACTATGCTATCAAATTAAAACACAATACAAGTGAAATTGAATAATTGAATAGATGTTGCAATCAATTGATCTAAGCAAAGTGTTTAAACCTAATTCAACGAATTAGACAATTTTTAATGAAAACTACTTAGATCAATACTAGCAATTAACCTAACAATTATTCAATTAATCAGATGCAATAGCAAATAGTAAAGAAGATAGGCAAGAGAGATAACACCGATATTTTTATAGTAGTTCGCTCTTTCGCGTCCTCTCTAGAGCTACGTCTACTCTTCTTGATGAAGTACACCTACACCAAGGTCATCCACTAAGTAACAAATGTTGATTACAATGTGTTTACAAGAGTTCCTTGAAATTAATCCTAATTCTTCAACCCCTATGCAAACACTCCCCCAAACTCCAAGTAACCCTTGAATTTGGTGGTCGTTGAATCTTCGGATCCTTGATTACCCATGCACCCCTTCGAACTCTTCACTAAATTCTTTGATGCTACGTCCGATAGATGAACCCCCTTCGACTTCAAGATCGGTTAGAAAGACCCCCAAGACTTTTGGAGGTGGAATGAGATTATTCACTTCTCTTTGAAGCCTTGATTAAGCCCAATAAATATTCTTGAGAGAACCAATTTAAAATCCCTACTAGAACCCTAGCAAATCAATGTGACTCAAGGTACAAAGTGATTCTAAGTAAAAGTGTTTAATCTTGAAGAATTTATATGCAATGAGTTTTTGAGACCTAGATAGAATAGTTGCAAACGATTCAATAAATTAGGAGTTATGAGGAGGAAACTATTTATAGAGAAGGGTGACAGGACTGAATTTTCGCACAAAAACAACATAGTGAACCGATTCACTAAATGAGTGAATCGATTCAGACATCAAAAAACAACCCAAAAATGCATGAAGGATGAAATGATTTAGTGTAGATGTGAATCGATTCAAGTGACCCCAGGATGAAGATTGATACGATTCAACCTTCTGTTGAATCGATTCAGTGTAAGTCAGAGAGTTTTGGTGTGACTATTCAAACTGAAACAAGTCAATTCATGTGTGAATCGATTCAACAAGATGTGAATTGATTCATCAGAAGTCAGAAACTTTGATGAGTCGATTCAGAAGGCACAAGATGACATATGAAACTTTTTCACAAGGATACAATTGAATCCTAACTCAAGACACACAGATGTTGGGTGCTTTAACATGCTAATCATAATGCGAACTAGAAACTATAGAACATCATCAAGAACATATAAAGTAAAACTTTCTATACTAGAGAACATCATCAAAAACCTATAAAGTAAAACTTGATAGGTTTCAGGTAAAACATCAAGCCAATCCCTCACCTTTCCAGTTAGAGAATAGCCAAAAAACCTGAGTCGTTTGTCTGATTCTGACACTCCAGTTGGGTTGATAGATTTCAAATGAGCATTGCAATCTTCTATCTCCTTACCTGAAAATGGGTTAGATTTCTAATTCATCATGACACTGTTCTTGATGTCAAACACCACTGGGTTTGATGGTTGGAAACCAAGTGATACTTCATCCAAGTTGTCAAGTCTCTCATAGTCTCCTAGGGTAATGCGGAGTTCGTCTCCCATTTCAGACTCGTCTGATGAATAGTCTTGAATTAGGATTCTTTCTTGTTGTTCTATCCTTACTCTTGCAAGTCGGGCCGCTCTCCGAAGTGCTCAATCTGTTTTGTCTATGTCTGCATCAAAGTGCAGAATACCTATTTTGGTATTACGCATAAAAAAAACTACACAATGTTTTTAGTAGGACATAGTCAATTGAAATAATATTTTTGGTGTTTTTGATTTTTTTGTTTATTCTTGAATTTTTGAAAACAAAAAAAAAATGACAAAAAATTAAATGACAGAAAAATAAAATGCGGAAAAATAAAGATAAATAAAAATAAGTAATTCAAATTGTTCAGTCGAAAATATAAACAATCCCCGACAATGGCGCCTGTAACACCCCGTTTTCTCAACAATGTAAATAATACATATAATCAGAGCATTCAACATTAAACGGAATGTCACACTACATTAAAATATAAATAGAGAAAAATTACTATTTATTAAAACAACTTTCTCAAAATTCAATTACATCGCAGCGGAAAATTAATTCATTATT
>Ga0315913_1003813_pt1 | contig 18137 bp, 12 predicted proteins | sample MpolsnodulesMG_FD_207736 | JGI IMG/M metagenome (GOLD analysis project Ga0315913, IMG submission 207736) | Medicago polymorpha root nodule microbial communities from Los Angeles, California, United States - small nodules | ecosystem: Host-associated > Plants > Roots > Nodule | place: USA... | reverse complement strand
ATCAACAATCCATCAACAACAATTCATTCTTCATCAATTTTGGGTAAAACACAAGTATACATGTATATACATCATAAGCATGTAAAATTCAACATTAACAACTTAATTATCTTCAAATTCATATACCTAAACATTGCATCCAAACATAAGCACGAATTCCACCAATTAAAATCACAATAATCACTTTTCACAATTAAGCACTTATGCATAGAATTAGAGAAGAAATTAAACTAAGAGATTACCCTTGAAATCTAACCCCCTTACCTCAATAAACAATAATCCTAGCAAAAGCTTCAATCAAGCTCCTAGAATCCTTAGCTCCTCTTGGCTCTTCAAGATTCTCAACAACCCTCTTCTCTTCCTCTTTCCCCCCTTTCTCTCTCTACCTCTTCTCAAAATTGTAAAATGATTATGTGACCCTATTTTCTTTAATGACTAATACTTATATAGTCTCTACACAATTGAGATTAACCCACCTAATGTCCTAATGGGCTCACAACACTTATAAACTAACTCCCAAGTTTCTATCCACTAACGGTTAAAAGTTATCGAATAATTACCAGTCTAAAACTGATTATCACTACCGAATAGTAACTTAGTAAAAATAATGGTTCTCACTTGAAACGCTAAAAATAACCCTCACCATGAATTTACTAATATACCCTTGCTCACAAAATGACCAAAATACCCTTGAGCCTAAAATGACCATAATACCCTTCTAACACCGAAATCCACTAATCCTAACCCAAAATACACACAGAGGCAACTAATCACATATAAGCACATATAAACACACATAAATAAATAATAGAATAAATCTAGCAAAAATCGGGTTGTTACAACCCTCGCGAGTTGCCCAGTGGCAGCACCCATGATTTTGGCGTTTTCGGGTGCTTAGGAGTCGATCCGGACTTCCAAAATGATTCTTATGATGTATTTAACTATTGTTATGCTTTCTAAACCTTTGGAAATATCAAATGAGTTGAATTGAACTTGGTTTTGTGAATCGAATCAAATCTTTTTGAAAAAAGTTCAAGAACATGAAATTTTCCGAAACTCGTTTTTCTCAAGGAAAACGGGTAGGGTTAAGGTTGTTTACTGTAACAACGATTTTTAAAATGGCTTTGAATGGTACATATGAGCTATAACTTGGTTTTGCTTTGGAAAATGTTTTTTTTTTTGGAAAATGGTAAAATGAGACGAACATAGTGAAATTTTAGAATATATCAGAATTGGCTAGCTTATGACGTGGATATGTATGTGCTATTGTGGTTATATATGCTTTGTTGAGGTATTTGAACATGTATGCCTTTGTTTTGTTGAATGACTTAGAAAATGATTAAAGTTGTGAAAATAGACGAACTTCGTAAAAATGATGTTTTATGTTCGGATAACTTGTAATTGGCTTTGTATTCATGCTGATATGATAAAATAAGAATGAATCAATGATGAGTAGGTGTTTAATGTAACAGCCCGATTTTCGTTAGATTTATTTTAATTCTTTTTAAATGTGTTTATATGTGTGTGTATGTGATTAATTGCCTCTGTATATATATTTTGGTTGGGATTAGTGGAATTCGGTGTTAGAAGGGTATTATAGTCATTTTAGACTCAGGGGTATTTTGGTCATTTTGTGAGCAAGGGTAAATTCGAAATTTCATCGTGAGGGTTATTTTTAGTGTTTCAAGTAAGAACCATTATTGTTACTAAGTTACTAGTGTAGTTGTGGTAATTAGTTGTGAGCCAGTAATTATTCGATCACTTTTAACCATAAGCGAGTAAAGACTTTGTGGATTGGTTAATGAGTGTTTTGAGCCCATTAAGACATTTAAGGGTTGAGTCCAATAGTGAGGAGCCTATTTAAACTCTAGTCTTTGAGGAAATTTGGTCGCATAGAATCATTTGTTCATTTTCACAAAACTTTTGAGAGAGGTAGAGAGATAAAGAGCTAGAGGAAGAGGAAAAAAAGGGTTAGAAGAAGATCTAGAGAGAGAAAGCTTGGATTGGAGCTTTGGAGCAAAAATGAGGCTAGGATTCTAATTCTTGAAGGTTTGAGGTAAGGGGGATAGTGTTCTATCATAATCTCTTAGTTGTAATCTCTTTTCTACTTATATTCGAAAGTGCTTATTTGTGAAGAAGTGATTATTGTGAATTTAATTGATGAAATTCGTGCTCTTATTTTAGTGCTATGTTTGGGTATGTGAATTTGATGATAATTAAGTTGTTGATGTTGAATTTGCATGCTCAAGTTATATAGAATTGTGTATTTTGCTCAAATTGATGAATTGTGATATTGTGTTATTGAATTGTGGTTGAATTCATGATTGTGAGTTGTGTTTGTTGTTAAGTGTTGTTGTTATTGTCATTTCATGACTTGAGAGTGACATATGTGTTGTTTTGTGTAAGTTGTTGTTGTTGGAACCTTGAAGGATTAAGTGAATTGAAATATAAGTTGTTTAGTATTGTTGCAAAAAGAGTCTAAATGATGCATTCGAACTTTGGAAAATGATTTTTATCGTTTTGGGTATGTTGGGGATCAAAATAGGGATTTTTAGGATGATTTGGGAATGAAACCGAGGCCAAAAATGTGTTTTCCATGCCATTGAGTCGATTCAGGAAGGTTTGAATCGTATCAATCTGCATCCGGGTAGATTTGAATCGATTCAGACAGTTTTGAATCGTCTCATTTTTCTCTCTGACTTTGTCTGAATCGATTGAATAAGATGTGAATCGTTAAGCCTTAGTTGTAAACATACAAGTTTTAGATATGGATGTCATCTTTCCAATGGCTTTGGTTTCACTTCAAAATGTCTTATAGAACTTGATTTATGATCATTGATCAAATTACTACGCATAGGTCATGCGGCATTTTTCATGAAACTTTGTCATAACTTTTTCACTAAATCATGAAACATCTTCAAAATTAATATTGGGTTTAAGGAAGTCTTTATAGTGAATAAATGGGTATGTAATCATGAAGTTGTGATGTTTAGGAACAATTCAATTTGGATTTCTTAAATGATAAGAAACTTGGAATTGTGACGTTTTCGGTTTTCGGAATTTATCGGAAAATGAACTTTTGTGAATAAGGATGAATACATGGTTGATCTACAGTTCATATGGACTTAGATGAAGCATGTGAAGTTCGTGCTTATATGATTGATTAAGATTGAATTGGAGGTTTTCAAATTTGAATAAGTTGTCTTGTATTGAAAAGTGTCAATGTTGGCCATTTTGCAAAATGATAGACGAACTTTGTCGAAAATAATCTTTAAGACCAAATACTTGGCAAATCTTTTGCGGATAGTTTGATATGATTATATGAAGTATGTGAATGATTGCTAGGTGTTGAATATGATGTTTATCATAACGTGTTGTATTTTCTCCTTTACTTGAAATGTGAGAAATTGTAAGAAGTTAGTGTGATAATGATTATATTAATGATAATTTGGTGATGACTCTTGTTTGAGTTGTGCCTTGTTGAATGTGTGGACGTAAATACTTGATAATGTAAATGGAGGTGAACTTTTACATTGTTGTTGTTGGATGTATATGTAAGGTGATTTAGCATAATTGAATCTTTGTTTGTATGTCCATGCATCATAGTCATATGTGTAATGTAAAAGGGAGGTGTACTTTTACATTGTTTAATTGTAAGTGGTGTATCTTACATATGATGTTTTTGTTGCATCATGAGGTGGCGACCTTTGTTGTTGTTGACGGTACCGCATGCATCTAGAAGAGTCTAGAACATTGCATGCATTCAAATGGTTGATGAGTTGTATCATAATTGAATATGTGACTTGGTGAATTTGTGCATTGGTGAAATTTTCTGAATGTTGTGATTATGTGGATTGGTGTATATGTACATTGGTGGACTTTGTCGATGGTTGTGAATGATTGAACTATGCTTTAATTGCATGTCTTACTTGCTTGTGCTTATACACTTGGTGAATCTATTTGATGATAATTACTTGAATAATTTGAAGTTGAATTATCCATTATGTAATTGATTGAAACGCTTATCTTTTTATAATTGTTTATGTTGATTATGATTGATGTGAAGCTAACCCCATTGGTTTTGACCGCCTACCTGTTTGTATGAATGGGTAGACAGAGTGCAGGAGTAGTTTTGCTTGATTGGTGAGTTGCTCAAGGATAGCGAGAGCTTCCTCTATTTATCTGTTTCGATGTCTTAGATTAGGCTCTAATCTAGGATGTCAGTCGTTATGTTCATTTTGGATATGTTTATGTTGTTGAGATTTTACCCATTTGTCGGGATTTGGAGATTTTATGACATGTATACTTGGAGATGTATGCTATATATCCACTGCGTAGTTGTTTGAGTTTTTATGCATGTTATATTTTTGGAGGACTTTTTGACGTCTATTTCTTGAATAAATGCTTTATTCGCGTGTTTTATCGCTTTAATAGAAGTAGGGCGTTACATTTAATAAGATGAATGACATGTTGTCGACAATTGTCTATCTTTTATGCAAAACTGTGAATTTGGAAACTTGTTGTTTCTTTGAGGTGATTGTTGTTGATGATGATCATATTGATGATTTCAATGGTGATAAATTATTTTTGGTGGTGAATTCTTATATGCAAATTGGTGATGATATTGGTGGTGAACACATGTATGTAAATGTTGGTGTTGATGGTGATGATTTGTTGGATGAACGTATGCATTATTGAGTTATATGTTCATGCATTCGTGTTCAGAGACGATGATTATGATACTATTTTGTATCCAGAGGCAATGATTAGAATACTTTGTATTCAAGAGGCGATGATTATGATACACTTGTATCTTGAGGTGATGACCTTGGTGATGACCGGTACCACATGCATATAGAGTCGTGTCTAGGCGCATTGCTTACATTTGATAATTGGTGAGTCGTGTCATATTTGACTATGTGCTTGATGATTATGTGCATTGGTGAAACTTGGTGATGTGTGTAGTTGGTGAAATTTGGTGAACATGTGAAGATGTGTCCATGATGATGTTTGTTATTTTTGGTGATAGTTGTATACTTGGTGATTTTAATTGATGATGTTTATTTTGGTGATAATATTGAAGTGTGAATTATATGTGTGTGATTGGGTGATTTCTTTAACGGCGATGATTTCTTTGCTTATACTTTTGAAATGATATATTGTACTTGCTGAGTTAGTTAAGCTAAATAAGGAATGAGGTGAGAAATTCTTGTATTGATTTTATGTTATTAAGTGATGTGTGTTTGTTGATGATTTGATTAAAGAATCAATATGCTTGATGTGCTAGGATAGAAGTATGATAACATGTATTGTATTGAACTGAGGATAATATTCATGTGATATTAGTATTATAGGAATGTTGGGTATATATATTTGATATGTATAAAATCTTTGAATGCTGGTTGTTGTTGTACATGTTGTGGGGAGATAAAGTTTATATAAAATATGTTAATACCTAATTTTACATGTATGAACATTGTTATATTTTTAATATATTACTACCAAATAAAATAACAAAAATTATGCAACATATTGAAATAAAAACTCGTCATACAATTGTTATAACAAAATCAAATAGACCAGTTTGTTTTGCATTGAAAATAAATAATGATGAAAGAAAAGTGTAAATAAAACATTTATTGATCATTTATTCCGAAGCATGCATGTCATGAACTTGTATACTAGTTATTACATCTATTTTGAATCGTTACTCAATTGTCTAGCAACAATAAGGACTAATAGCTTATTCAAAACAATTCTAAATTAAAAAGAGAATGGGAAGAAATTACAAAGAAGGGTCTCACTATAATTACTTATTTGAGTTTATCTACCAACATAAAAATTTCTAAGACCGTTGGATAGAGCGTATGAAAATAACTCGTGACTTGTCCATAAGCGACTTCTAATTTCTTTTCATAGATTCTCTATGATATTCTATGAAAAGAACAATTAATCTATATGGAAACAATATTGACTTTATTTATTTATTTTTAATAGAAATAGCTTATAATATAAGCGTTTAATTAAGTTGTTGATTCAACTTGGACCTTGAAGGGCTGAACCATTAAAGGAAGTCCATAAGCTGGCCTTAGTGAGAGCATTATAGAAGGTGAATGTATATAATTTGGGGATATTTTAAAACTAAACCTAGAGAGAAGAAGGGTTAGCACTATCTTATATTCCATAAAGCTCAAGTTTCTACCAACACACATTCTTCCTCCAAACCCAAAAGGTAAGTATCCCATGTTTTGGTTGCATCCACCATTTACATCGTCCATGAACCTCTCTGGTCGAAACTCATTCACATTTTCTCCCCACAACGATGAGTCGTGGTGCATCGCAACAACGTCGACCCACATGTTAGTCCCATTGGGAATTGTTAAATTGTCAACTTGAATGTCTTCTCTAGCTTGCCTTTGAACATTTGGTGCTGTTGGGTAGAGCCTAAGAACTTCATTCATCACCCACTTCATCTGCGTATATGGACAACAAACACATATAGTTAATGCCGGAAAACAACACATTATTACCAAAACAAATAAAAATTTTATGATTGAAATTATACACAAACAAATATGAAATCTGCAGTGTCTAATTGATCACTAATTAGTAAAAAAATTAGTCGTGACTTATATATTTTTTAAAATTTTATGGCTAATGAATATTTTAGTGGCATATATCGATAATTTTGTGTGCATATATAGAAGAAATTAATATATTTAGCAATATCATTATATAAAAAAAAATCCTCTTTGATTAAATTTGGATTAATTATTTTATGGTCCCTCCGTTTCTAAATAATTGTCTCTTTAACATTTTTTCTGTCTCAAAATAATTGTCGCTTTAGAATACAAATGTAATATTTATTATTTTTTTCATTGTTATACCTTTATTTAATGAATTTCATACAACTTCACTATTCTACAAACCATAATTAGTAAATATATTTTAGTAAATGACATTAATTTTACTATTAAGATCAACACAAACAATGATTTCTTTAAAAATCATGCACAAATGAATACTATTATTTTGAGACATATGATGTATTTTTGCGGCCTCATACTTCATGTTTTGATTTTCCTTATGATTAGTCGGTTAATTTTTTATTAGTTACTGTATTCATTACGGTTTTACTTTTGACATTAATAATGTAAAGTTAATCTATTTTTTTAAGGAATGTAAAGTTAATCTATTGACTTGTAACCGAAAAAAAAAGTGAGACTACTGTAACCAAAAAACAAAGTCAATCTATTGACCAATTGGTTCAAAGTGCGAATTCATTTTGACATGCACAACACGACACCAGAACTCAGATATTGCAGCTTCACACAGCAAATTTTAAACTATTAAATAATTTTTAATTCAATATTTGAATTTCTTTTCATGGCCCACCTAAGAATCCCAGATATGAACATTGACTGACAAATTAATATGGTTCCACCTGCCACCATATTTCATGCACTAAACTTACGTAGACAATATTAAAACAAAGTCGAAATCCATCAATGGATTCAATTTAATTTTATTTGAAATTATTTTGTTTCACTTACTGTCCTGTGATTTATATTAAAATTTAAAATTTTGCATTATCATAAATTATAAATTAGATTGGCAGTATTTTTTGTTTCATTATCAGACTTCAGAGTGAGTGAAAAAAGAAAAAAAAATAGAGATTGGCAGTATTTGCTCGTGCACAAGGTGTATTCTTATGTAATTATTTCTATATTTTCACGAGTGAGTGACACATTATTTTTTGGTGGTGTTCATCTTAAAAATTTCGGGTTATAATTTCAGCTAGGCTTCACAAACCCTAGATTTGTGTCATTCGGAAGTAGATTTAATTTTGTGTACTCGAAATAGATATATAAAAAAAAGGAAAATGCTATTTCTCTAACAAAAAATGACTGTGGTTTTTTTATGAAAAAAGAAATTGAATATAAAGTAATTTAAGTTTTAAACATTACCTTTTTCAACCCAGAAAGCACGTTGATATCAACTTCTTTATCACCAACAACTTCTTTTATCTCATCTCTCAATTGATTTTGCCAATCTTCATGCATAGCTAAAAGCATTAAAGTCCAAGATATAGCCAATGCTGTTGTCTCATGGCCTGCAAAGAAAAATGTCTTGCACTCATCCACCAATTGTTTTGTACTCAATCTTTTCCCATACTTTCCATCCACTTGATTTTCATTCAACAACAAATCCAACAAGTCTTCTCTACCTTGCTTTTTTTCTCTTGATTCCTTTCGAGTTTCAATTACACAAAGCAAAAGCTTATCTATCTCTTTCCCAAGTTTCTTTGCCTCTATGGTTTTTTTCATATCAATGCACTTGATATATGGAACACCTACATATCTTGTTGTCTTGAAAAGTGCCATTTGTAGGGTACGTAACTTTTCACAAATTTTTCTTGCATTTCCATCTTTTATACCAAAGCATAATCTTGCAATGATATCTCCTGCGGTTGCGATGATCTCTCTTTCGATATCAATTTCAGGGTTCCCGGAGTTGATTCGGGTAATCCATCTATCCATCATTTGCTTTGTAGATTCTACCATCATGCTTGACGTTGCCTATTACATTGTTACACATACAATTTGTATATATCAGCAACAAAATTAATTTAGTAAATAGCATTACTTTTGCTTCACAATTTGGTGACACTCATGATAAAGCTAATAATATATATTATAATACACGTGAATCATGCATCGTTGGCGTTGCCAGGAACTTGACTTAGGGGGTTCAAATTATTTTTGTTTCGCTCCACCATCAAGTATGTCACAGAGTGTTCCGATGTATTGTTTATTTTGGATAGTAACAAACTCATACGGTTTTGTACTTATAAAAAGAGCTCATTGGGTTGAGAAGTATGATTATTGTATATAAACTACATTTGATCTCGATTTTTAAATAATACGAGACTTTAACGTGTATCGATACTTATACTTTTTATATTTACCATGTATATGAAAAAAATATAACTTTTTTATATGATATAGATATGCACACACATTAAAACTATGCTAAAATTTAAATATATTTAATAAAAGTTATGTATTTTATGAAAAATGTCAAACAATTGAAAATGGACCAAGAAAAAAAAGTCGTTTTAAATGCTACTTTAAATTTGGCCAAAGAAAAAAAAACTACTTTAAACAAATGTTCACTTAAAAAAATGTCGTTTTAAATACTACTCAGAGTTATGCCATTTTATTGATTTGAATAAATATATTGTTATTGCAACAGCTTTAAATTTCTTAAATTAATAAATAAATGGAGAGAAGCATGACTGCAGCTTTAACATAAGAAAGAGTGTGATAGCTTGCAGTAAGTAGGCATGGCAACAAAACCCGTGCCCATGGGTACCCGTCCAAATCAACCCCGATTTGACGGATTTTCTCTGATTTGGCTAGGTTTGGGTATGAGTTTGGGTTTTCCACAATTTAAAAATACGGGTACGGGACGAGTAACGGGAATATATGTATCCACCCCGAACCCATACCCAAACCCTACCCGAATGTAGAAATGTCATGTTTTTGTTTTTCTTGAGGGGGTTGATAATGATATGCCGTATTATTTAGTTTGTTAATTGTCATGATATAAGAACATTCATTGATAGTTAAAAGAGAAACCGAATTATTCGGTAAGGAAATGTTAAAATGAGCGCAAATTGTTGGATAATCCATTACAACATTACCATTGAAGCTTAATAAAAAATCTTTTTTTCTTAAAAAAAATTGATTCACTGCGGGGACGGGGATGGGGCGGGAGTACACGAACCCATTGGGGATGGGGATGGGATTCAATTTTTCATCCCCGTTGAGTATGGGTAGGGTAAGTATGTCGAAGTAGGGGATGGGGAAGGTAAAACCTGTCCCCACCCCGCCTCATTGTCATGCCTAAAAGTAAGTTAGGAGAGATTAGACAACATATATAGGTGCTAAAAGGGTTCAACATTCAAATCTCAGGGGGATTCAAAGTCAATAAAACACAGATTTTTATTGTAAACTTATGGAGTTGAGGGGTTTCATTTGAACACCCTGACTAACACATGGCTCCGCCTATGATTGTGTATATTTTTTATTGAATCCATTAGAGTGAATAGAAGATCTTAGAGATGCAAATTAAACATTCTTAATGATATGATGCCAAGTATTTTCTTATGCCCTCTACACCATATATGATGACATATATCCTCTAGAAAAGAGAGGGAAATAGAGAGAGACCTTCAAGTTAAGAGGAGAAAATGTTGGGGCTATAACATGACGATGATGAACCCATTCATTGCCTTCAGCCATCACTAAACCCTTTCCAAACATAGGCTCTCTATCATTTCTAAACACATCTGGTTTTCCCCATCTCTTTGCTATAACTTCGTTAGACATTTTCTTCAAGAATTCTGGATTAGCAATGTATAGAAAAGGTTCTGTCCCTAGCCAATAGATAAAAACCTTCCCTGCAAAAAAACAATTTAATAATTCATCTTTATATATTCATTTTGCTTAACTTTGGAAAACTTTAGAGGGACCAACAACCTAAGGAATATTTTAGGGAGACTAAAATCAAATGTTGGTATATTTAGGTGGATCATCATTTACTTATTTAAACAATAATTTAACATACATAAAAGAGTTTATACTTTATATATATTTTTTTTAAAATATTACCAAATTATGCATGCAGTTAAGATTTAAACAAATAAATAGAGTTTGAGAAAAAAATTAATCATATATATCTAACTAATTACTTCCTTCAAAAAAAATAAAATCTAACTAATTACTTATAGATATTTTAAAAAAAAATATTAACGTATGACATCCTATTATACTCTTCTTTTTGTTTAAACATGCATATGTGTATTTTACACATAAATAAAATTATATCTTAACTAAGTAATTTATATAGATTTTTTCTGAAAAAATATTTTAGAACTAATTACCATGAGATTTTTGCCACCGAGAAAAATAGGGGAACACAGTGGAGTGTATATCATGAGTGAGCATTAAGGACCCAAATGAAGAATCAACACCATTCTTCTTTTTCATCTCTTTAATATTTCCAAATGGAAAATGTGGGGGTGGCCCTTGAAATCCACATCTTTGAAACTTACGATTTCTTTGAATTGGTGAAATCCACCAAGAAAACATTAGTTTCAAAAATAAAACGAGTGCTAATATTGCCAACAAAGCAAATATACCAAGTAACACCATTCTCTCTTTTTTCACTCTTAATATTTTAGAATTTATTTAAGCTATTAATAAGAGGATAGTAGCTTAATTTGTAGTATGTGTTCGTTTTGGAAAAGAGAAATACAAAATGGTAGTACTTATAGAGCAAGATATTGAGTAGGAAAAGAATTGAGAATGTTTGACTTTTGACCATGAAAAATACCTCAATAATATGTTTGAACATTTGCAAGGTTGCTAATTTAAACCTTTTTGGCCCACAATTGTGTTTCTCACGATTATGCCATTTTTGGACATATCTAATTTGGTCGGAACATTATTATTTGAGAAATTTCATTTTCTTAAATCACTATTTTGTTTCCAAGTTTGGCCTTAGCCGATATTTAACACCTTTTACACCTGGGTCCAAAATAATTGAGTGAATCAATCATTTTATATGTATTTATTTATATTTCCTTAAAAAAAAGGTATTTATTTATATGTATTTATACAATTTGGAGGTGAATTTAAATAAATTTCAAAATATATTTAAATTAAAAATTACGTAGTAGATAATATATATTAGGTTTTATTTTGATAAGTAAAAATTTATTAGTGAGAGCAGAATAGGTTTTTTAAAGCCATTGCAGAAAATCTGAGAGATCCAATTTCCTTAAAAGAAGGAAAGAGATATGTAATTATCCACCGATCATCTCATTTACATTACATTAGCCACCTAACATAACATTTTGATATTGTCTATCATCTCATTTACATTAGCCACCTTCCCTTAAACATAATATTATTTTTTTCCAACTAAATGCACCATGTTGTAACTAAACAAATTAAATTAGAATTTTTTTTTTGTATTTTTCAATTTCACTAAAGAACTGAAAGTCCAAAATCCTCCAATACTTCACTATCCTATAGCGTAGGAAGTCAATTAAGTCAAGACAATATTGATTTCCAAATTATTATTGCAAAAAAACATGTAAAAATCAAATGGTTATAAGTTTCAAACCTTCAAAACAAAACGCACAACATTGTGAATAAGTGTCGCTAATGGTTGTTTGAGCACAACAATCTTTTTACAGCAAGCAAGCATCTACTAGTTTTGGGTTAATAAAACATTGAAAAGTGAAAAGGATCAAATTCTTGAAAAAAACATATCTTGAAAAAAAGAATTAATTACAAGTTTACTGGGAGAATGGTCTAATGTAAACCGTCTACCAAGTTTCACCAATGAACATTATGATTTATGTGAAAATTCTTATGCAAATGTTTCATGAAGCACAAGGTTCAGAAATCTGAAACACGGTCAAAAATAGTCCTCACGTTCTCACTACAGTTGTAAAAGGCGTAATTGCACCAAAACCAGAAACATTTTGGGATGATGATGATCAGAATAAAGTTCTATATGACAAAAAGACCATAAACATCCTTGCATCCTTCTTAAGGATGGATGAATTCTTTAGGGAATCAAAAATTTGTAAGACAGCTAAAGAAATATGAGATACATTAGAAACCACCCATGAGAGAACCGAAGAAGTACAATGGTTTAGATAAACTTAGTTCAATCTAGAACCAAAAAAGAGACAAAAGAAGAGGAGAAGAAAACCATAGAGGCGGTAGGTGTGAATAGAAGTTTTAATTAAGTGGGGGAGGGAGAAGTTAAAATAATAGAAAATAGAATGGATGGAATAATAGTATGAGGTTACCCCAAATATAAATAGCGAATTAACAGTCAGAGTTGTCACTTTTACTGAAATGTGAAAACAAGAGAAGAGGAGAAGAAAACCCTAGTTCCGGAGAAGAAAGTTAGAAAGCTGTGACTTCGGAGATTCGAGGTAAGGGAGAGATTCCTTTCACTTTGGGGTATCTATTCTATGATGGGGGTTGTTTGAACTCTTTAGATGTTAATGTTGTTATGACGTGAATTTCGATGAGAAAATAACGATGAAGGTACCTGATGATGATGTTGAAAGATTAGAATTTAGGGAATCTAGTTTAGGGTTTTGAATTCTGTCTATAGCCTTAAAAAGGGTAAATAATTAGGTAGGTTAATGAAGAATTAGTGTTTGAATGATAGGGTAACCTTAGAATGATGATTTGGGAGTGTTGTAATTGAGTTTAGTGGTTTAAAAGTGATTATTGGGTGAAAAACACATTTTGAAACTGATTTTTTAAGTTGTTTGTTAACCCAAAATCGTGCCCCAAAATGCTAAAATCGGCCCCCGTTTTTTAGCAGTTTTTCACACTTTTGGTTCGACAAAAATCGGCCCCCGATTTTTGTCAGACAACCTGGACAAATTCAACTTTTTCACCATTTTCCGTTTTGAACTGGGTCTAGGTGTAAACATGAAAGTTTTAGGTATGGAAGTTAGCTTTCTAATGGCTTTGGTTTAGATTCCATATGATTTTTATATTTTGAGTTATGATGAAAATACTATAGGTAGGTATTGATGCAATTTTATGAAAATTTCAGCACGACCTTTCAACGGATCCCAAAACCACTTTGAAAATTATATGGAGTTTAAGAAAGCCGTTAGAGTGAGAATCAAATGTAATCATCCTAAACCAATAAACAAGGATTAGGAATTAAAAAGTGATTGACTCAATTTAGGCATAATAAAAAGTGATTGACTCAATTTACTAGTGAGACTAGAGTTAGAATCGTAAAAAGGCGAATAAAGGAAGTTAAATGGATCATTATGAATTGACCTTAGATAAATAAAATAGATAGTAGAAGAACCTTAGGATGAGGAATAAGAATAGTATCATAAGTTGAAATAAAGAGTATGAACATGAGTAAGATGGGAGGTTAATGATATAAGGTGATGGTGTAAAATGAGTTATATAGGAATAGACGAATAAATGATATCAATTAGTGACGAGGTGCTAATGGCGTAAGATTATGATGTAAAGACGATGTATTAATTAAGTGTTTTATGAATGATGAATGGAGTTCTAAATATCTTAAGACTGAGAACGAATGGTAAGACATGTCTCTAGGGCAAAAAGACGTAGGAAATGGGGGATAAAACTAATGATGGGTGTGGGTTCTTGTCGTGATGATTTTCGCAGATCAAGCTATTAATTATCGTTGACTCAACAATTTTTAATTCATCACCGAGCTTTAATTTTTTCCAAGAGAAAGGGGGAAAAGTTTGAATAAACCCACAATTTTTAGAAATTTAAGGTTCGGGGGTTAGTTATGTAAAGGGAAGATATTAGCACCCTAAACGTCTATAGTATTCTATAGGAAACTCTTGCTTTTATTTATTATTAGCTATACTTATTTTTATTTTCTTAAAAAGATTAATGTGATGAGAAAAAAAAGAAAATGCTTTTTTTTTTTTTGATTTGGAAAGACAAAGTTTTTTGCCTATGTACCCGTGAGGGATCAAAACCACGTAGTTCGGAGTAAAAAGCTCAGTGATTGGTTTGATATTTTTTTTTAATTTTTGAAAAGTTTAAAAATAAAAAGTCAAGTGGCAAAATAAATTTGTTTTGTGTTTTTATTTTTATTTTTAAAGAAATGACTCAGATATGATTAAAATGGATTAAAGTTTTTGTTAAGAACATAAAAGGAGAAATCACTTGATTGAAAATCAAGGTTTTTTAGAAAAGAATTCTTTTTGTGAAATTTGTTTTTGATTATTTATTTGAATGGTTTCGTAATGACGTTGGATCAATACGAGACCCCTTCCCCTTGGATAAATAAACTAACCAATTTTATTTTTTTTTGCATTTTTTTATGCATAAAAGCGAAATAAATAAATAAAATAAAATAAAGACAAAGGCATGATTTTTTTTTTATAAGGCCAAGAGAAAGGTGAGGCATCCGGGAGAATCTAAAGCATCCCAACTACGTTGGCACCCAACAGAAGCCCCCATCCTTTGTTGCCTTTCCAATACCTAGTATTTTTCTTTTATATTTACATTGCCCTAAATACATTCTAAATCCACAAATAAATGACAGAAAATAAAAATGCACATGATGATAATAAACAATAAAATGAAATGCAAAATAAAATAAAATGCACGAAAAGAAAATAAAAAAAAATAAAGGGGGCAGGGGGTGCAAGCAGTAAAAGAGGGGGGGTGCAGAATGCAAGAAAAAGAAATAGACTGCGTCAAGAATAAACCTAGGACGCGTGGGCCACCCAAATTGGATATGGGCCGTTGATTTGATTAAACGGCCCTGATGCAATTGCAAGAGGATGGAATGATGGCCATCTAATTCTAGATCTGATGGCCTGGGAAGTGAGGGTGCACGCTAAGACATCCACCCACACGCGTAGGATCCAGGGTGGGTATATATACCCAAACCCTTCACAAGAAGCTCATTCTCTCTTTTCTTTCTCTCTCATCTCCTCCTTCTCTCTAACAAATCCTCCCTTCCTTCTTCTCCTTTTCCGGTTGATTTTCCAGCGCGGCGGCCGACCGATTAGGTGCGGCGCCACCGCCGCCGGAAACCTAAAACCACCTCCTTTTTCGTTTTTTTTCTATCTCTTTCTCTCCTCTTCTCGTTTTGTTTTCTATTTTTTATTTTTTTTTTACGTTTTCTTTCTTTTTTCTTTTCTTTTTCGTTTTCCTCTCAAAACCACCAAAAAATGTATTTTTTTATTTTTTTTTGTATTTTTCCCTTTTACCAAAGAACTGAAAGTCCAAAATCCTCCAATACTTCACTACTCTAGAGCGTATGAAGTCAATTAAGTCAAGACAATATTGATTTCCATGTTTATTGCCAAAAAACATGTAAAAATCAAATGATTATAAGTTTCAAACCTTCAAAACAAAACGCACAACATTGTTAGTAAGTGTCGCTAATAACTCCTCTTTGTTAGAGCTCCACAATCTTTTGAGGGGGTTATCTGAGCACCAATCTTTTTACAGCAAAATAGCATCTACTAGTTTTGGGTTAATAAATCATTGAAAAGTTAAAATGATCAAATTCTTAAATCAACATATCTTGAAAAACGAATTAATTACAAGTTTATTGGGAGAAGGGTCTAATGTAAATCGTCTACCAAGTTTCACCGATGAACACTATGATTTATATGAAAATTTCTATGCAAATATTTCTTGAAGCACAAGGTTCAAAAATCTGAAACACTGTGAAAAATAGTCCTCGCGTTCTCACTACAGTTGTAAAAGGCGTAAGTGCACCAAAACCATAAACATTTTGGGATGCTGATAATCAGAATAAGGTTCTATATGACAAAAAGACCATAAATATTCTTGCATCCTTCTTAAGGATGGATGAATTCTTTAGGGTATGATTTAGCCGAAGAAATATGAGATACTTTAGAAACCACCCATGAGAGAGCCGAAGAAGTATAATGATTTAAACTCAACACCCTTTTACAAGAATATGAAATGTTAGAATGCTAACGGGAGAAATAATTCTAGATATACGAAGAGATTCACTCACTTAACCAATTGATGAAGAACTCAAATCGTATAGGAATAAAAAGGTAAGTAAAAGGATGGATTAAGGGAAAATGAATGGTAAAGAAGGTGTCACAATCACTTATAATCCAAGAAGGAATGTTATGCCAAGAGGAATCGCTACAATGGTACGAAAGTCATTGATAAGATTCGATAATCCTGGTTCAATCTAGAACCAAAAAGAGACAGAGCTGTCACAATACATAAAGTGTATTTTTTTATATAAAAATTCTACATATCTTATTCATTATTTTCTCCCACTTTATATAGGAAATAGGCTAGAATGTTGAAAAGCTTACAATCATAGCACGATTAATAAAATAACTCTTATTGGTTTTGATTTAAGGTGGCTGAATCAATGCTTAAAGTTACACATTCATGGCAGTTACTTTTTGAAAATTTATAGCGCCCTCTCTCCTCCATATTGTGTTCTTTAACTCCTCATATTGATTACTTTGCACCTCTTTTGCTTCAAATCCTTATTTTATTCACGTTTCGATTCCATCCAATTTTACGTCATTAAATAGGCAGAATATGCTATTGTGTTAAATATATGAAATGTAAACAACTTTTTAAGCTTTTCAAAGACTCAAATATCACCTCAATTGGACATCTAGATTTCCAGATATAGCAAAAAAAAAAAGACAGGCATATCATGACCTATGAAGTGGATCATAACATTAAAACGGATTTGGAGGTCCTAGTAGCAAGAACCGATTTTGAGTTGGGTTGGCCAAGATTTCCGGCGACGGAGCCTCCACAAGCTTAGGGGAACCCTAAGTTTAGTTTGGGGGTATCAAGATAAGTTTAAAGAGAGAAGGCCTGACTTCTCTCTAAACACGTGGTTTTTTTCTCTCCAAATCTTCTATCTCCCTTATAACCATTTTTAATTTGTGACAATCGAAATCCTCAATCAAACGTTCTATCGGGAATTGAAATCCTCAATCAAATGTTCTACCGGTAAATACACTCTGAAAAATAAATATTTACTTTTCATATCAATATTATAGTATATAAACTATATTGATTTTCTCATATTTGTTCATATGTCATGAGGCAAAATACGAAAGATCAGGGCCGTTCTTGTGGGGGGTGCAAATAGCTCTATTGAGCTGGGCTTCCAAAATGTGGGGGCCCACATATTTTTTTTTATATACTGCATATAAAATATTAATATATACATGTAGCGTGATAGATATATCATTTACGGCCCATCGTCCCAACAATACACACGCTTGTTTTTGTTCCCTTGGTCTCTGGTTCAACACTCAAGAGGCCATGATTCACTTTTTTTTTGTTTGATTACATTTTCCTTTTATTATTTCTTCTTCTTTGATTAATTTTTCTTTTCCTTTTTTCTTGTCTCTTTCTTCTTTGATTAATTTTTCTTTTTGTCTTTTAATTTTATTTTAGTATGAGAGGGCTTTGATTCAGACATAATTTATTGTAGATTTGAGTCTCATCATTCCTCAATACCCTTTCCAATTCATCCAAATTCTCCTTAATATA
>Ga0315913_1003809_pt1 | contig 18151 bp, 9 predicted proteins | sample MpolsnodulesMG_FD_207736 | JGI IMG/M metagenome (GOLD analysis project Ga0315913, IMG submission 207736) | Medicago polymorpha root nodule microbial communities from Los Angeles, California, United States - small nodules | ecosystem: Host-associated > Plants > Roots > Nodule | place: USA... | reverse complement strand
GACTAAAATATTATGGAAACCTCTTTTCAAATTAATATAGGATAATTAATAGATGCATTTATTATTATTTTTCTTTAACATACCCTTCATTGATACTACTTTGGTTGAAATATGAAAAGTCACATTTTAATACTCGCTCCGTCTCGGATTAACCAAGTCATTTGTTCATTTTACGCTTATTATGAAAAATGTATAAATGAATGAGAGAGAAAAATAGTTTTAAGTGCTCTTGTTAAGCATTAGTAATGAACGAGTGAGAAAAATGGTTTTAAATGTCCTTTAATAACCGGTGGCTCTGGGGCACTGATTAAGTACACTAAAAAGGAAATTCTCCATGTTACAAATAATATTTTGTTATGTTTTTTTTTATATTAGTTCATTGGACTCGATGTATAGTATACTCTCCAAAACGTAGAAAATTTTATGGTGTATATTCAATGAACGACAATCTTTCAAATGTTTGAGAATTCCAAGGTTAAAGGACCTATTGGAAAATAAGTTTATCAACAACCTTATGCAGATATTGCATCTAACATCCAGAAGCAATAAATTCTCTTTATAAGATATAGCAAAATCATAATCACGCTGGACCCGGATTTTGATGGGACCCACATTAAATGATTAATATTGTACTTAATCCATATAAAATGGACTCACCTGCTAAAGAATAGGAGTGATTTTTTGTCAACTATTAACACTCTGATCATAAATGTTATTCTTATGGATGTTATAGTATATTAAAAGGTCTTAAGGGTCTAATTTAATAGATATATATTTTCCATGTTAACTGTGCTTACGGGTCAATTACAAACATTAAATCTTAATCTGAATTGAAGATTCTTTAACCCACATATTATTATTAATTAAAGATTTAGAAATATTGGGTAAATCTCTCTACAACAATTAAACTCGGATTTAAATCTCTCTACAACATTTATATATGAACAATATTTCACTGCTATCATGTTATTGATCAAATTATTTGTATAAAACTAACTAACTATCCTATTATTTAACGTAAAAAATATATATAACAAACTTGTTTAATACAATAATACCATTTTTAAACAATAAATTATTTGATTATGCCAAACTATAATCTTGCATTTTAAACTTGTCGTTCAAAGGAAATTCATTGTATCAGTGTTAAAGTGTTTTGGACAACATAAATAAGGTCAGCCATCTAATATAAAAGAAATGTAAAAAAAAAAAAGTTTATTCGTAAGAACAATTGAATGAGAATGTTATTAAACTAAATAATCTATATTAAGGTTGAATCTTCTTTATTAACATTGTATTTATGTTTGATTATTTATATCTATTAAACAATTGTTTGTGTTTTTAGGTATTGATGTTATCATTTTCTAAAAATAGGATTGTTATAAAGTCTAAAAACAATTTTTTTTAGAGGTAGTGTTCTTATAATTTTTCCTTCTAGTTTCTCTTATATTCTAATCTTAAAAACAATTTTTTATAATTAGTTTATAGAACAACTTTGAAGAAAAAAAAATTTGTTTCAAACAAGCCTTAAAAAACATCTCTATCCAATAACATAATAATAAAAAATTATTTCAAAAAAAAAAAACCTTCACAATATGCCAATATGATTAAAGTGGTGACCATATTTTATGTATAACGTAAATAACCAATCCTTTAATGTGAGTTTTCATCATGACGTTGTATATCTATTTGTTATGATTAATACATATGTATTTACATACAATTGTTTAATAAGTCATGTTAAACTTAAAAATCTCCATAAGATCGTTGACTAATTTATTCTCTACCAAATCTTTAACTTTGGTTTTTACATTTGAATGATTGATGTACTAAAAAAAATTCACCATACCAAATTTAAGAGTTTTGAAGAATATAGAAAGCCAACGATCTAACATAAAAAAAAAAAACATGATTTTTTTTGTTACAATGATTTGAATAAAAATGTTATGAGGCCAAATAATAATAATAAAAATATATGTGTTTAAATATAACAAAAATATTGGTTTTCTCTTTCATAAGCAATGACTACATTTTGTCTATAAGATACTTAAAACAACTATTTGTGTGTCATATTACCGAGGATTTGGTCCGTGTTGCAAAACACTAACTTATTCAATAAATTAACTATCATGATTCATTGTATATTCAACAATATGTCTGTTAAGATTGAATTTGCATAACAAAATTAACTAACTTTATTGATGTTAATCTATATATAGAGCTGTGATTGCAAAGACTTAAAACATAAAACTGAAAAACTATTTGTCAGAGTAACTAGTTGTCAAAGTAACTAACTGTCACTTCTAAAACAAGTAAAGTCGAAAATATAAATCTTTTATATACAACATTCCCTCCTTTAAACTAATTGTGGATGAAAGGAATACACAGTCAATTTATTTTTTGGCATTTCCATAACTTCAAGCTGCCTTCTAAACCTTTCAAAGGTATCAATCTTCAAAGACTTTGAGAATAAATCTGCAAGTTGATCCTTTGTGCCACAGAAAATAAGATTAACAATTCCAGCTTTTGACATGTCTCTAAGGAAGTGGTTCCTTACATCAATATGTATACTTCTACCATAGAACACTGGATTTTTGGACAATTTGATGGTGGAACTATTGTCACATAGAATATGATTGCTATGTTGTTTTATCTGGTCAATTTTCTCTAAAATTCTTTTCATGAAATCACCTAACTGGCAGCTCCAACAGCTGCCACAAACTCAGTTTAATTGGTAGTTTTGATACAATGATTGAATAAAAATGTTATGAGACCAAATAATAAAAAAAATGAAATATGTGTGTTCAAATATAATAAAAATATTGGCTTTCTTTTATAGAAGTAGTGACTATATTTTGTGTATAACATACTTAAAATAGCTATTTATTATATTATGTCAAACCTAGAATCTGCATAAGATCGTTGGTCAATTTATTCACTACTAAATCTTTGAATTTGTGTAATGCATTCGAAAGCTTGACGTTCAAAATAAATACAGTATTTGAAGAATACATAAAGACCATCTTATATAAAAAAAATAAAAAAATATATTTTGTAACAATGATTAAAAGAAAATGTTATCAAATTAAATAATCTACCGTAAGGGTATTGGTTGAATCATATTCATTTAATTTTAAAATGAATTAAAGTGATCTATATTAAATTGCAATCAGAGACTTGCGATCTTGCGTGTTTTGCTCCCACTAATTTCATTATGTCACAAACACGGCTTTGATTGGATTCTAAATTAGAAACAATGTGTAATTTATAATAGTAGTACAAAAAGAAATATATTTTAAAATTAAAAGGTTGGTAGCAGTATAAAAAACATATTTTTATATAATACATAGTCTCATCACTTATTTTATTTTAATAAGATAAGTTCCTTGCTATGCATACATTACAATTATCTTTTCAAACTTCTTCTCTCAAACCTAAAATTGAAACCAAATCCATACCCATATTTCTACATTTCACCACCTCTTCGACTATAACAAAATCAAACACATAACTAACATAACAAAACCCATAAAATCATTGCTTAAAAAAAATTACTCAAAATCATCAAACATTTTTTTTCAAAATTAACAAAACATATCATTTTTATTCATTCTCGGTCCATTCTCACTCTACGATGAATTGTTTATAAAAGACCCATAATTTTTCCCCAAAAAGTCACAAAGAAGGGAGTATGTTGCGGTGATATGGATGCGATACACAAGATCAATATGAAAATTTCTGCATAAAGATGAGTACTGAAGAAAAGTTCATAAATGGGTTTGAAGCTTAAATAAATGGGTTGAGATTAGCTTTTTCCTAACAAATTAACATATTTAATTATCTATAGGGTTTTGTTTGTTTTAATGTATTTTTAAAGATATGATTTTATTTTTTTTTGAAAAAATTTAGGGTGTGAAATCAAAGTTAGCAATGACCATTTTTTTAAAAGGTTAAGTGAATTATATTAATAATCCAAAAGAAGCTCCTCTAGCACAAGATGTACCAGAGGAACTTTGAAATTTGGTAATTACAGAAAAAAAAAACCACGTCGCAACAAGTAGCCAAAACTCCAAAATTACAAAGAATTATGAAACAACATGTAAACATAATAAATGAGTTTAACCTTTTTAAATAAAGCAATAAGTTGTTCCGTCTTGTTGTGAAAAATCATCCCAGTACGCTTTTTCCAAATAATAAAAAGCATTGAAATTCAAATGATGTTAAAAGTCAGGCGAATATTCTTGGAAAGTCCTCCTAGCAGTGAAGTTATTATTAGAACTTTTAATCATATACCGTTAGGAAGAATGAAGCTTCCAAACCTACCAAACTGCCACTCCAACGTAAAAGAATATTAGTTATTAAATAACTCGAGTTTATTTTTTTTTAGCAAAAATAACTCGACTTTATTCACATGAACCTATACACTATAAACTAATATGATATAAACTAACATGACACTACCAAATAAAGAGACTTAGAGACGTGATATTCTGGAAAATTATTATGAATTAAGAAATTACAAGGTAATATGACATCTTTTTATGTTGACGAATAAAAATTATATATATTAGAAAATGTTATTTGTTCATGAGAAATTGTTGATGAATAAAAATTATATATATTAGAAAATGTTATTTGTTCCTGAGAAAAAAATATTGTAAGAATGCTATTTAAATCGTACACTTCATGAATTAAAGTGAATGATATTGAAAAGATTCATTGAATGAAAATTGAATGATCATCTCGTAGAATGTGAACTATGTCATGAAATTTACATTCCTTTGATTATGTTGTATTGTGGAATGTAAATGTATCTCATCGAATATGTGTTGTAACATGGAATTTACATTGGTTTAATGAATCAGAATTATATTCATGAAATGTAAATATATCATAAAATATTCATTTGTTTGGTTATGATTGTATCATGGAATGAAAATGTGTCTAATCGAATGGGTGTTATAGCATGAAATTTACACTAACTCATTGAATATAATTGTATTTATAAAATGTAAATCGTCATGTGATTATATAAGAATTTTTTCGGATGACATTCTATAATGGAATTTACCATACAGATATCATGAGTTGTCCTAATTCAAAGTTTGAAACTAAAGTAGTTATGCAAGTGACTTGAAAACACCTCTTTAATTTCCTTCAACTCGAGCCAACCTAAATCCCAAAAAGTTAAAGTGTTCAAGTCATGGACATAACTTTAGAGGTTGTGTGCTCTTCTAAAAAGATATTTTAATATAAGAGAGAAAGACATAGTAAATAAAATAATATCTTGTCATTTTATCAAAATTTATTATTATTATTACTATTTTTTGACAAAATTCTTTTTTAGATATTCAACTTAAAAAGATCAAATATTAGGGACGAAGCAAGCAATAAAAATTTAAATGGTATTCCAAATAACGTTTTCGTTAACCAATATGAATTACAAGTCATATTCTTTGCAGTATGTGACTATACTTAATTAAGGGTTTAATATCTCTACAAGTGTGTTTGAATGAGACGATTATTAACTTTACGTGTTTAAATACTTTAACCGAAATCCTTTCATTTTTAAGTTTTTTTGTTTTTGTTTTTAAAGACTAGTTAACTTTTTTCATTGCTATTTTTTTTTGAAAAGTTTGGGGTCAATTTCCAAAATTCAAAAAATTAATAGAAACTAATATGTAAAGAATGCATTTCTAATTCTTTCATTTTGATAATTCTCCATATTTACCATCCAAACAATCAAGTCCCAAAGAGGGGCTAGTGAGCTAAAGAACAAGGAAGGAGTACTAAGAGTAAGAGGCCCAACTTTAAAACCTATCGTAGAAACTAACATAACTTCCTAACATTTGCATATAAAAATAAAATTCACTGAAACAACGAGAGTTTGAATTATTTTTAAAATTATATTACTTTGATAAATTCTGATTGATCGTCTTAACCAAATTTATAAACTCAGCCACAAAAAAACTCTTTCATTACCCTTTTCGTTTAAGTATGTTTTCCATCCCCTTTATTTTGAAACATACATTGTTACATCATGAAATGGAAGAATGTTGTTCACACTTCACTCAATGTTAGGAAACACTGGTAATTTATCAATATGACCTCATCAACAGTTCACTGTCGATGAATTTTAACCGATGACAATTAACTGCCGATGGACATTTACGTCTTTTTCTGATGTGTTTCAGCCTTGTTAGAAGTGTGAACAACAATTTTCATACATGAGTTGCTCAAGCCCACTAGAAAGACCAAGTGAACACCACAAAGCCCAAAATGAGAGTAAAGAAGCCCACGAGGATGTCACATGCAAAATCAAGGGAACAAGACCAACTAATTGAACTCAAATAAAGGTGTAAAATGTAGGAAATTTTCTGTTCACACTTCTTAAAAGGCTGAAAAATACTAGTAAAAGACTGAAATGCCCCGACGGTAGTTAACTACCGAGGAAAGGAACCGGCGGCAATTAACTCCCGAGGTTCCTTCGGCAGTTAACTGCCGATGCTCTCTTATAAGAACAAAACAGACATAGAAATTTCCAAAACTCCATTGTTGCAATTTTGAGATTCTCAGGTACCAATTTCACAAAGCTTAAGCCAATTTCAAACACAAAATCAAGTAAGTGTTTTGAATTCTGTTGCATTGGTTTTTTTTAAATAATTGTTATATTTTTTGAAACTTTTTTGACATATTTAGGTTTTGTTCATTTTAGATTTGATGATGATTTTTGATTGATTTGTTGTATGTTGTTTAGAAAAAAATTATTGAATTGTGTTAGAAAATGTTAGGAATTAGTAGAAATTGTTGGGTATTATTAGAAATTGTTAGAAATTGTAAAAATTGTTAGGAATTTGTGGTAGAATATTTGATCCGATGTTTGCATCGTGTAGAAATGTCTCAGAAAAAGGGTGATGCTGCTCAATTAAAAAAATGAGGTTGGGAAGAAGAAATCTAAATCGCCTATGACATGATACGAAATCGAATGTGATGGTTCCGTTAAAAAAAGTGATTCGAAGGTGCCGGTGTACAATCATTTCAGGCTGAGGAGGAGCAGGATGACATGCTATTTTGGTCCTCAACCAAAAGCAGGTGCCTCAGTGACTGTCGAGGACAACCCAATTGACTTGTGTGACGAGGAAGATGATTGAATGTAATGGTTTGTAATGCCTAATTGTTTTGGATCTTTTTTTTTTATGTTTTTTTATATGTCGCGCATTTTGGTACTTTAAATAAAGTCACGTATTGAATAATTTTGATTAAAGTCGCGTATTGAATAATTTCGATTAAAGTTGCGTATTGAATAAATTCGATAAATTTTGCATATTAAATAAATTCAAAAAATAAATGTAAAAAATAAAGTCACAAGTACACATAATCAATTCAAAAAACACACAATTGCATTTAGTTTTAATTTCATCTACGTTACATTACATTCTTCCTAAATACGTCTTACCTCTGAAATTGGATAAATTCAAACTTGCTAAACAACAACTCTCAAGCATTCACCCGAAAGTTTTATTATTCCTTTCAAAACAACATGTATTATGCAGAATCAACTATATATGTTATCACATCGAATTCCCTCATATAAGGCGAGTCATCACATAAAGAATGAGGTGTATTCCGTAACACTCATCTTATATGAAGGAATTCGATATCATAACTTATATAGTTGATTTTGCATATTACATGTTGTTTTGAAAGGAACAATAAAACTTCCGGGTGAATGCTTGAGAGCGTTGTTTAGCAAGTTTGAATTTATCCAATTTTAGAGGTAAGACAATTGTTGTAGTTGGAAGGTGCATTCCCTACTTAATCACGATCTTCTGGCGGAATCAAACTGTTGAGAATATCTTCAGTTGATCTCTACAACATGACAAACATATCGATCAACGAAACCATGTTGTGCTGCCAAAAAATCGAGAACATGCTCCTCACGTCGTCGTCGTTCTTTAATTCTAGCTGACTGAACGTTATTTTCTCATCGTCCAACGTTGGACGTTCATACCAAATGTATTTCACCCTCCTTGTGTCTCCGGGGTTGAGTCCCTGGTTGTTTCATCCAGTTGATCCTTGAGACCTTTTAATGGGACATTAATGTACCAAACCTTGAACATCTGAGGATTTCCACCATTGAAGCGCATGCAAACACTGAACAAATTGATCATTGTTTCAAACCTACACCATAGAAAAGTAAACAATCAAAGAAAAACTCATTCAAACATTTCATTAAACACTTGGAGTGCAAAATATACATAAACCCTAAAAATCATACCAATAACGTAAAAATTAACAAAATTAATCAACTTATATCTACTCTTAAAATAAATCATATACTTACTTGTAAATCTACTCAAAAACTAAAATTAAAAAAAAAACCACCAAAATCTAAAATAACTCTAAAATTCAAAACAATAACAAAAACATCATGCAAACATTTTAACAAAATTAATCAACTTACATCTACTCTAAAAATGAATTATAACATGTGAATCTACTCAAAAACTAAAATAAAATAAACCTACTCAAAATCTCAAACTAAAAAAGAAAAACATTTATAACAACTAAAATGTAAGTTAATAGTACTATGATTATTTAGTTGTGGTTTTGTTGAATAAATTTGGTTGAGATTTTTAGAGAGATTTTGAGAGAGATTGGGGAAATTTTGTGAGATTTTGAGAGTAATAATGGATGAGAGAACTTCTGCCTGAATTTGTATCCCATATAAAAACAGTCCATCTGTTTCTTTCCTATAAACCCTTTAGCTATCCGTTTTGACAGTAGCATTTTTATAATTCTTCTCATTATAGTATTTTTTTTTATTGTTTAAACAATACTCTAAAGACACTTGTCAACATTTTCTAAAAAAAAAAAAAACATTTTCTTCTTAACGATAGTTTCAAACAAAAACCAAAACCAAAGCTTTTATTAGTATTATTATTATGCCAAAGCTTCTTTAAAGCCCTGGACAAATTATCATGCGAATATAGTAGTAGGCTTCCTGCATTTAACAATGCATAACCCTCCACCATTTGGGATTAAAAGATTTTTAGAATCTGGTTTGAATCTTGGGCATTGTGGGGTCATACCTTAAGAAATGTACAATGACCTATGCAACTGAAACTTTTGTAACACTTATTTTTATATTATTATAAATTAAATCTTCTATAACTTCAAATGATATGGAATTAGATATTCAATTAAACAAATTAAATTTCATAAATTAAATATTAATTTGTAAATATGACTATATTTTACGTTTTGGAGACCCTTGGGGAGATCAACACAATGCTCCTATAACATATTTGAAGGATGGAGGTCGGAGTTGTTCTTCTTGATGGAGGGAGATAGTGAGAATCCGGGATGGGGTAGAAGGTAGTCGTGAGGGTGGTTTGTTGCGTGTGTGTCGCGTAGGGTGGGGGATGGTGCAAAGACCTCCTTCTGGCGTGATTGTTGGTGCGGTGGTGTTTCTTTTCATGATCGCTTTCGGCGTCTCTATGATTTGGCTGACAACAAAGCGATCACGGTTAGGAACATGTGTTTGTCTGAGTGGCAGGAAGGGGTGAGGTGTGGAGGCAGCGTCGTGGTTTATGGGTGTGGGAGGAAGAGCTGTTAGAGGAGTGTAGGGCATTACTACTGACAATTTCTTTGTAGGATACCATTTCTGATGTGTGGCAGTGGCATCTGGACTCGATATGGGGTTATTCCGTTCGTGGTGTTTATGACATGTTGACATCTCAAGAGTATGCTCAGGTTCATCCAAGCATGAACTTAATTTGGCATAAGTAGGTTCCCTTGAAGATCTCTATTTTTGCGTGGAGGATGCTCCGTGATAGATTACCAACAAAATCAAAACTAGCGACTCGTGGTGTCATCTCTACAGAGGCACATTTGTGTGTGGCTGGGTGTGGCCACGTCAAAGACGTTCAACATCTGTTTCTATCGTGCTCAGTGTTTGCCTCCCTTTGGTCGCTGTTGCGAGCATGGATCGGTTTTGATGGTGTAGACACTCAGGTTATTTTGGATCACTTCTATCAATTTATTTATTACACAGGTGTTCTAAAAGCGCGGCAAAATTTTCTACAGTTTATATGGCTTATGTGTTCATGGATCTTGTGGAATGAGAGAAACAATAGATTGTTTAAAAATCAGGAATGCACTAGTTATCAGTTACTTGAAAAAGTAAAATATTATTCTTTGCGGTGGCGGAAAGCTAAGCAGACTACTTTTGTTTTGGGTACACATTTGTGGTAGTCTAATCCCCTCATGTGTTTGGGTATCGGCTAACACCGTTATGTTGTTATTTGGTTGACTGTTTGTATATTTAGTGGTCTCCTTGGCATGCTTTGTGTTGAAGGGATTACTTTGATTTTATTAATATAATTCATTTTGACTTGTTAAAAAAAACATATTTATTTAATTTTGTCAAGAAGATAAAATAAATTAGTAACTCCACTCATTGCTAAATACAATACTGAATTATCGCGATATCTAGACTTATATTTTTGGATTCTTGTCGGAAAAAAACTTAATATTTCAGGAGAGCAACTTTATTGGTGGTATGCTTGTACTCTTTTTTTATATAGATAAAAGAGGAATGTTTGTATTTGTATATATGTACACAATACATTTTCTAACATTTTTTTAACACACCTTATTTAAATGATCCAAAGATTTTGTAAACGGGTCGATCTCAATAAAAAAGGCTTATGAATATCATTGAAGATGACAAAAGACTTATGAATACTCACGTTGACGTGGAGTTGACTTTTTCGATATCTTCCTCTACTTGAATTCATCCTTCCACATCGTTATGCAAATTGAGCATTGATGCACCTAGACCGGTTAATAACAAATTAGGTGTATGAGCTAGAGACTCAAGATTTTGTCTTAGTTGTTGCTACATGGAACTTTGAGGTGCTTTTTGATACTAACATTGTTGAAGCTCTTGAATTTCGGTTAGCAGTTTAATTTGTTCATGATACAGGTTTTTAAACTAATGTTGTGGAGGGCGATTTTCTTAATGTGGTCAACACTTTGGAGTTGTCTATCAAGGATAACTCTTACTTTAGATTGGTGATTAATGATTATAAGAGTCTTAGTCGTTTTTTTTTCATTTTTAATTTCTCATGTGATAAGAGCAAGTGACATTGTTGCTTATTCTTTAAGTTTGCTTTCGTTCAATTGATTTTGTTTGAATCGAGGAAATTTCTCCTTGTATTATTTATATTGTCGCAACCGATTATTGGCTTTTAAATGAAATCGTTTCTTTTAAAATAAAATGTATATGAAAACTAATGAAATAATTGAGTGAGATTGTTAGGCAAGTGTTCAAATGAAACTGGCCCAAGTCGTTTTCAAGGTAAAGGTATCATTGGATCACACAAACGCATAGAATTGGTAGGTTATGCAAGAAGACTTTTTCTTTTTTGTTTTTAACAGTATCTCATTTAAGAAACTTCTTTCTGAGTTTCAATTTTCTATTTTCTAGCATACACTTATGATGACTTTTGAGCATGCCATTGTACCTTACAGAGTCATTATTCTACTGACTACTCTACACATTATCTAGGTTTCGTACTTTTCTTTTTTGCCCATACCTCACTATTCTATTTTCGTCGTAAAATCATTTCAACACTTTAAGTAACGAATCCATAACATACACACTATCATAGCAATCATTCACGTTACAATTTATCACAACAGTTCTTTGCATTTATAGAACCATCTTCCACAATGTTGACATCCACTAGTTTTTACGGATTGTAATCCCTCCTACCGACGAATTTATGCATTTTTTAAACATTTTAAACCAAGTAATTTTTTCTTAAAAAAGATAAATATTTCAATCATCAATACATTGAATAGACATGTTTTCCGTAAATATTTACCTTTTATGGTGATGTAGGTAAAGTGGCGGCACGTATCGAAGAAGCGGCGTGCAAGAAAGACTCACTTGGAATAGTGCAGATTTGGTATCTGTGTCGGATTGACTCGAGCTATACCTTTTCAGAAAGCCCCAAAGCTTAAGAGCATAACTCATCGCTTCGCCATGAAGTAGGGGTAAATTTAGCCGTTCAAAGTTATATGAAGACCCAAAATCGCATATTTTTATTATTTCAATAAATTTATTATTTTTTTGTTTTATTTCAATTTGTTATTTTTCGGTCCATTAGAGTTTTTTATTTCCCTAGTATTTAAGCAGAACTTTCGTAGTCTAAGATGCAGTTTTTAACTTGACTCAACCGTTGCTGTGTCATAGTAATTCATTCTTTTAACATATTTTTATTGAGACCATGTTTGCTGTGTCAAATTTGTTTTGATTTTTCAAAGATTTTCTTCAGGCATTGCTCAAATATAGTTTAAAAGGAGTTTCATCAAGAGGGAAAAATGTCTTTTTTTCTTTCTCTCATGAAGGCATTTAATCTTTAATGTATACATCTCCCAATCCAGATTTAGCAATTTGTTCTGTACACTGTAGAAGACTACATCTTAGACACTTATCACCAATATTGTTTGTTTGGAAATAGGAGTCTTGCTTTTCAAGCAATATCTTGATAACAAAATATAAAAGAAAAAAAGGAAGCAAAATGATTTCATCTTATCTTTAGCCAAAAATATTGGAACTCTTATTTTATTAGATGGGAGCATGTGACACTGCGTGCAGTTTGGTCCCTCTTGGTCTGTCAATTTATATATCATAATGCAAATATTTTATAATTTTCTAAACATCTTATCATATTATTTTCCATGCTATTTTAATTTTTCAGTCAAATCATAAATGGCATATACAAAATATATTAATTTTAATATTGTCAATAATTCTTAGTACACGTGACTACTATTATTGATAGTTTGATACCCACTTTCTGTTCATAATTTTTCACATTAAAAAAACTATAACACAATTTAAAAGTTTTGCGTATGCTAGTGATCAATTAGCTAGGACCACAAATCTTATTTAGCAACTTCCATTGTTAAATTCCCTTTTCAGGTATTCTCCTTTGTCTTCATAAAATATTAAGAAAGAGAAATGATATAGTTCAATAATTGGAATTATGTAATGAAAGTGAAAGCATATTTTCAGCATCATTCGACACATCAATAATACCATGCATGGGCAGCTTCGATACCCATTATATATGTCAGAACTTAGTAGAAGAACAAACTCATCTCTAAACAAAAACAAATTAATAGAAAAATAAAATAATTGATCACAAAGTTTGGCCAATTTTTATTTTCTTAAAGGCGCGAAAATTTGACCAATTAAGCCTACGTCTCTAACAACATAATGGTTGAAATAGTTTTCGTGTTATGCGATGTTGAGATACTATGGTTTAGGTTAGAATTAAGTTTATCCCTAAGCTTCACACTCAATTCGATGTAACTGTTGTACTTTCAACTTAATTTACTTAGGGTACTATGATACACTTAGGGTTTTGTCCCCTTATCGGCAAATACAAGACACAAACGTAACAAAATCATTGAGATCAAAGGACGAGTTCACCTTTCTCATTCACCCGTAGTGGAAATCTCTTCCGATATAACAACAAATCGCGAGAGATTTTTAAAATAGTGGAAGTCTTAAAGAAACATGTATAATTTGTTCTAATAAGGCTTGTTTCTTTATGGATTTAAAATTTGAATTTATAATGTGTGTTCTTACATGATTTGATGTGTTTAATCATTGATAAATTAATATACCATTTTGTTTGAAAACAAACATTTTGCCGCAGTTCTACCCCCCGCCATTTTGTATCTACGACGGTTAGGCTGCTACGCAATGTCATGTGTCGCGAGTCCACTTTGCGATGCTTAAGTAAATCATCGCTTTAATAGTAGGTCCATCATTGTGACGGTTAAAAACCACCTTTAAACAAGATAATTTTATCTCGAATTAATATTATGGTGATTTCAACAGCTGCTAGATGTACTTTGTGACGGTTCTTCAACCGTCTTAAACTTCAATTGACATTATTTTTGAGTGTCTATATTGCGACAGTTTGCAATTATTTTTTCAATTTTGTTTTCCCAAAAAGATAAGACAGATTACTTATTAAAATATGTTTAGTACTAAACTAAATAAATACAACCTTACATTAATCTCATTCATATGATTAAAAGACACAGATGTACAATTAAAAAAGATGATCCAATTCATAATCTGTTAAGTGACAAAATATCCATACACCATCAACCTTAGAAATAGAAGTAAAGGGGTATAAACATACAAAACAAAGAAATGTGTTTAAACCTAAAAACAACAAATAATAACATTTAAGTTCATATAATGAATATAAAAATGTTTAAATAGTCTTTATGGATGTTGCTTTATGGTCTCTAGACCGGTAACTAAATTAAAAAGAGTGTCTTCCATGCCTTAAGGCACGTAAAGAAATAGAGAAACAACGTAGCATGCAAAGAACGCATAATGCAACAAGGATTGGACACACAACACATGATGACGCAAAAGCTACACAAGGATATAAAATATATTAAAACAAGTTAATAAATGAACGCAAATGAAAACACACAATATTTTGAACGGATGTTAATAAAATTGGTGGATTGAACGTTTGAAAAGAGATTGAGAAATAGAGAGATTTAGGCAAATTGGGGGATTTGGAAGAAAGTCAATGGTCACAAATTTAGGAGAAGGGTTTAGGTGCAGAGATTGCGAAAATGGGAACACGAAAAAAACACGTATCTATAGAGATTTCGATAAACGATGCAATGATCGACAAAATATGTTGCAAGAACCTCAGTAAAAACCAAACACATGTGATTTTTAAGGAATTGTCGTAGAATTTGTGATACAAAATTTAAATTTTTTGTAGTGTTATATTAAGAAACATATGTAGTATACAATATTAGGCTAATTTTTTTAATTTGGCCGTACACTTAGTTGGATAGACCAAGTTAGCTAAGTAAAGGCCTGAACCTTTGATGTCATCGTTGATTCACTTCAAATTTAAACACTTGCCTACTTGGATTAGTGGATAGTAAAAGAAAGTGGTGTCATGGTGTACTATTCTTTTTTTTCTTTTCTTTCTATCGTCTAAATTAAAATAGATGATTAATTTGCTAAAACACATGGTAGGTGGTGTGAAACTTGGGAAACATCACGTGCCAATCATACCACTAATATAATGTGGGTAAAAAGTTCTTGGAACTTAGTTTGAGATTTCAATTTAGATTGATTGCTTGTAAGTTTTAGTTCTATGATAAAAAGTAAGGGACCTCGTGATTCTTCAACTTTTTTCCATGTGGGTCGTGCATCTCCCTTTTGAAATCTTGGCTTCAACAATCGATTACCATTGACATCCTTTTCTTAGGGAATAATCAAATGATTTTGACATTTCCATGCTGGTGGATGGAGTACCACTAGACTATATCATTTTTTAATCTCTTTTGCAAAGAATATTCTACTTCAAACTTATTTAACATATTTATTGTAAGTCCTGCATTGACTTGAGATGAAGTGTTAATAAAACGCTGTGCAAGAAGCTCCACATTGATAGTAAAAATGGTGTTTGAACAGTTTATTAATAGGAGGATCTATAAATACAATCTCTTAAGTTTTTGGGTAAAGATACGGTGTTCATTCACCTGTGTTGTTGCTCTTGGTTCAATATGGATGATCATTCGACCCCCTTTTGACCCAACATTGGTATTGGAGCCTATAGTTCGACGAAAAGTTCGACCGACTCCTTGTGTCAAAAGTCTTCCTAACAAGGTGGACAAGCAGCGTGTCTGTGTTTTTTTTTTTGAAGAAGGTAAACTAACCCACCGAAATTGGTATCAGGAAGAATTGAACATGAGAACTTGAGAGAAGCATACTCCCAGGTCTTAAGCCAACACCATCAGGCGAATCCAAGTGAGTTAAGCAGCGTGTCTCATTGATGCGGTGAGTGTCAACGGCAGTACAAATACAAATGTATGTGGATGAAAAAGCTTCCACTAGAGGGTTAGTATAATGAATTGATGACTCACAATTGATGGGGAGGTTGTTGTGGCAAGTGTGAGGTGACTTAATAGTCTCACATTGTTTGAAAAAATGGAGGTTGAACACTTTATAAGTGGAATGACTCATAAACTCAATGCCTTAAGATTTTGGATAAAGATGTAGTATCTAATTCCCTTGTGTAGATGTTCCTTGGTCCAATATGGATAATTACCTAAGCTGCCATCATGACCCTACACGCTTGCTCCAATCACTTTGTTGGATGACAATCACTATTGCTAATACAAGAATGTAGCGATTTACTTTGAATAAAGTTCGGTAAATATTAACCTTACAAGTTAATTATATTTATGGATTAACTTGCAAATTCAAAATGACATCAAAGTCTACTAAATATGTCTTTTGACAAAAACCAAATTAACTCATTTCAGTCATAACATCGCGCTCAAAGCAAGTAAGATGACACATGATCATGACAATGAAAACTAACATATGACAATGATGTTCTTCCTAACAAATGAGTTATATTGTTTGTTTGTCATCTAATAAACTTATCTTAAAAAATGGTAAAAAAGAAAGTGAAGCTTTACAATAATTTAAAATCGTTCCTAATTTAGAATTGGTATCGATGTTGTTGGAGATGTTGTTCACCACTTGCTTATAATCAAGTTCTATGGACATTGCCGCTAAACCTCGATTACTAAGCAAAATTATCGCCACTTCTAGACTGCATCCTTCCGCTTCTTGTGGGTGTGTCATAGACAAGATTAGCCACTTGTTGATTGAAACAAAGATTAATCAACTCTACCTTCCACTTGCTATAGTTGTTATCAATTAACTTCGACACCTTTGTATCCGCCACATTGTGTTGCGTGGGGCTAAACACAAGATCACCATCTTGGTCTCTAATCTAAGGATCCTTCCACGAGAAATACTTAGTTGAGCACAACCTCAAATCAAAAGTATTTAGGCACACATACATGAATGGTAAAATTTAAAAGAGAAATAATTCAGTTACGTCATTTATTGTCATTTTTCTTTTAAATTTTATTAATAATGTGTATGTACCCATATAAATTTTATTTGTGATTGTTCCTATGAAAGAGTTACTCTCCTTCCACACTCTAATCCTTGAACCATCACATATTCTCCATCTTAGGCCTTCCTTAACCATCACCTATGAAGCATGGATAATACGCCTAACAAAACTTTGTTTATGCCCCAATTTCTCATCAATAAAATTTTCTCTCAAAAAATATATAGTTTTGAAAACTTTTCAATCTTGTTTGATGTTTCCCTAACAATATTGTGGTTAGTTGTCAATTTTCAATCTTGTTTTCTTAACATAGTCAAGTTAAAGCTTGGATGATTATTAAACCTAGATACCCAATGGCCAAACTCATGTAAACTTTTGATTTTGTTTAAATGCACATTAAATAAGGTATTCTCAAAATAGTCATAACTAGAAGGAAAAAAATTATACTTGAGTGCAATAAATCTCTCGAGTGGGGGCTCATGGTCAGTTCAAATGTGAGTAAGACCTACAGGAAACTAGTGGGTTGTCAATTTGTCATGATGTTTCCTGTAAAAAAAACTTTGTCATGACGTTAATCTATTTATTTTGTTAATATCAGCAATATTTTTGGAGGAATGATATTTTGACAACCAATTTTAAACAATTTTGGGCGACAACCTTTTTTCTCCCTTCTTATTGGATAATAACAATAGAGAGAGAAAAAAGAAGAGAGAAAATAAAAGTACAATGAGAGTATGAGAGAGAATTGTCACCAAAATTGTTAAAAATGGTTGTTCAAATATCATTTCTCATATTTTTATCATGTTAAACCATTCTACATGCTAACCTTTTCATATAAAAATAAATTGAAAATAAATTTTGTCTTGTACTTTGAAATGCAATTTGATAAAGTTGCATTCTTTGTTATCTACCAATTTATTTCTTTTTCTCCACAATTTTCTTTCACATGAGTAATCATATTCAAAAATTAAATGTTGACATATTTTTTCATCGAGATTACACCTTTGATTTGTCACATTAGAAGAGTCTAACTATTATGTTGGACTCAACCTGTATTGGTGTGTGTGTGTATATATATGTAATATTGCACTTGTTAGGGCAAAGAGAAGTGCTTTTGCTATTGAGAAAGCGAACATGCGAATGTTTAA
>Ga0315913_1003804_pt1 | contig 18158 bp, 5 predicted proteins | sample MpolsnodulesMG_FD_207736 | JGI IMG/M metagenome (GOLD analysis project Ga0315913, IMG submission 207736) | Medicago polymorpha root nodule microbial communities from Los Angeles, California, United States - small nodules | ecosystem: Host-associated > Plants > Roots > Nodule | place: USA... | reverse complement strand
ATGAACTTAAAAATTTATATATTTTTTTTCTTATCCTTGACTCAAAAGCTATACATAAAATGCACAAAGTATATCATTGATTTAATTTGAAGTACTTTTTGATCCTAACATACTAAGATTCAAACATGGATACACCTTTACTTATGCACTTAACAAACACATTTGAGAAGTTTTTTACACATATATAATCAAATCAGGAACAAAAAATTTTGGGACACTGATCATATGGGCATTCTAACCAGAAAGGGGGGAGCTGAAAAACTTATATGTACTTTTCAAATCCATGCCTTATGTAGGATGACTTTTTATCTTTATAGCAACCTCTTAGACCACTGCTTAGATCTCACATCTGCCAACTTATTGTTTAAGACAAAAAATATCATGCTTGTTCCTAATTGACCGAGAATATCATAAATATTTTCCATGCATTTCTTGATTCAAGTTGTTACTACACCTATGTCTTGATTCATGTTCCTACACTTGACAAGTTTATCATGCATCTGCGGGTTTTTTTTCCTAACCCATACTTGCTGAAATGAGCAAAGAACTCAAAGAATTAAAGGTTTATCTTTAGTTTTAAGCTATTTTTTAAGGTTTCTTGCTACTAACTCCTTCAGTACTGGTGCAACCTTTCAAACCCTCGTTCGTTGTTATCTAGACATTGTTACATTGTTGTAAAATCTCATTAGTTGACAATGTTTTCTAGAGTTAAAAACCCATTCAAATTATAAATAACTTTTGAGTCAACGATAAGAAAAAATAATATAAATTTTCAAGTTCGGGGGGCATTTTGCACATAAGTGCAAAACTTCAGGGTGGTATTTGCAAAACGTCAAGTTGACTAACAGAAGAATTTGATGGAGGGGGTAAATTGATTAACGCTGTGCAATTTCCGGGGGGTAATTGAAGTTTTGTTAATATCAGGGGGGTAATTGACGAAACGTACAATTTCAGGGGGAGTAATTGACTATTTACTCATTTTTTTGTTAATAAAAACAAACACTATTTAAAGAGGGCAAGGTGTGATTTTATGCTAAGAAAAAATATATGGAATAGTTTTTCTTTTTAAGGACCAAGTTCGTTTAGGAATGTTGCAACTTGTGTATTTGAAGAAACAACAAAAGAAAAAAAAAAGACAACAAAAGAGAACATCTTTATTTTTATTTTATAATTCTCTTTTTTTAAGGAGAATAAATAGGTGTTCGGAGTTCGAACTCCGTCCTTGTACTTCACGTTTCTAATGATCGTTAAATTTAAATACAGCTCACAAAAATATATGTGGAATCGATTTGACAAGAGAGTGTATATGTAATCATGCATCAATAATACACAAATTCCATTTTAAATGGAAATCATATGGTTGATTACCTCATTTATTTCTTTTTAAAAAATATTATTTTGAAGGAAATATTATTTTATTTTGACCAAAAAATGCTATCAAAGCAATTCACATTGTCAATTTGAATGGATACTAATAAAGAAACTTCTCTCATGTAATTTTATTTGAAGATACAATAAAAACACACGTTTTCAACAATTCTTGGTGGGTAAGAAAGGCATTAATGTATTGATATTCAGGATTAAACATTTATCGTATCAAATATTCATTCATTTATCATATGGGGGGTGTTAATGTTTCTAACTTTCAACATTTTCACTCTATTTCAAAATGCATTCTTAATTTTTTAACTCTCAACTCCCTCTTTTGTTTATTCAAACTTCTTCATGGGCTTGATATGTCATATTCCGTGCTTCCTCGTTCTTTTGTTATTAGATGATGACAAAACAGAGTTGGTGCAGTCATGTTGTTGCACTTGCTTCTTAAAAACTACATGAATGAGAAAGATAGATATTAGCTCCAACAATACTTATGAATTATGAAAAATGAAGTGGTGTATCAAATCTCTCTATATTAGTCCCTAAACAACTACTGCTATTTTTTTTTTTGAAGAGGCTAAAATGAATTATATTAATCACAACAAAGGCCTTTCCAGCACAAGTTATGCATAGGAAGAAAAACCCCAAAGTCGATACAAAGTGAAAACACTATTTACAAGGCATGAGCCTGCACCACAGAACAACCCAGAATATTACAGAAATTAGTCTATGCCTAGTAGAGTAAACGAACTAAGCCACCAACCATGATAGTTAAAGGGAAGAGTAGCATACTTCACCTTCAACCACTTGAATGTTAACAACTTAATCCTGTCCACCACCTGCATAATAGAGCTATCCTTTGCGTTAAAAATTCTGTTGTTCCTTTCCTTCCAAATTTCCCACATTGTCGCAAACCAAATCACCTGTAAAATTGATTGCCTCGACTTAGAAACCCCGCCGAAGAGACTGAATTGATAAAAAAAAACCTGTTACGTCCTGGGGCAAATCCGAAACTACACCAAGCCATTGAAAGATGTGATTCCAAACCGAACCAAAAAGAGTACAATGTAAAAATAAATGAGTGGATGTTTCGATATAACCACAACCACCAACACAAATTTGAGCGTCAAAGTCTAAAACATGTCGCCTATGAAGATTGTCCTTTGTAGGAAGCCTATCACGAAACGGACGCCACACAAAAAGCACCACCTTCAAAGGAACATCTTTATGCCAAATAGAGGGCGCTAGCACCACATTATCAACGTGAACCTGAACTATAAGAGTATTGTATGCACTTCGAACTGTATAAGAAGAAGAAGAATCTGTGTTCCACTTCCAATTATCCTTTCTGTGAACCTGTAAAGAAACATTTTGAAGTAAAAGCCTAAGTTCCCCTACCGACTCCTCCTCCCACACAAACAACCTACGCCTCCACCTTCACGCCTCACCCTCTTCTTCCCAACCTAAAGCTCTCATCGCTGCCACGGTCTCCCCCTTTAGTAACGACAACTCATACAACCTACTAAATCTATCACGTAACGACAACTCGCCCACCCAAACATCCGACCAAAACAGTGCATTAGAACCATCACCCAAAGAGCGCCCGACATTACTATGAAACCACCCCTCCGAGCGCAAGGTCGATATATTCTGCCACCACGCGGAACCGTCACGACCGCCAGCACACAAGTGACCGTCCTCCAGCCCATTCCGAGCCGCCAACACCCTAAACCACAAGCTATCCCTATCACTACTGCTAATTAGTTGTAGTTAATTTCTTTACAAATCAAATGTGATTCCTCCTTTTTGGTTTTAAAAACAAAAAGATTAATATTTTGATTTTAAAAAATGACTATTTTTTTAGTCTTTGATGAATGTGCTCACTTACTTTTTGTCAAGTCAAAATAACAATCATATTTTGTTGAATATGGCCAAGTTTATTTTCTTTTTTTTTATATAAATGTAATTTAAGATAAGGGAAATGATGTCTCTATTCAAGGCAAGATATAGAAGACCTTTGACTCCCAGGAGTTAGACAAGTTTCTTTGAAACTATTGTTGATATTTTCCGGTATATTTTTACACTAAAGAGACAATTTCTTAGCTACAAAGTAGATTTCATCTACTTTGTCTATATTGACACAAAAATTTCTTCGATTGCACCATGTAACACCTAAACCCCGAATGCAATAATATATGCGAATAAATCAATTATTCAAAGAGTTTAGATGCTACATCTACATTTTCTCAAAATATTCATAATCTGGTTTTCATAAAAACTCGTAGCGGAAAAAAATTATCATAAATATCTCAGCAACATGTAATAATCCTCAAGTACATGAATAACAGAATCTCAATGTCATGTTTCGGGTCTCATATACATAACAATGGGTTCAGCAGATAAAACCCAACGACGAATAAATGACAATAAACATAAATGCCTGACACCCTAATCAAGCCTAACTAGACTTCGAGCAAAAGGTAAAAGAGGTAGATCCACGCTACTCCTCAAGCAACTCACAAGCAAGAAGAAAATCAATCATGCAACGCCGTCTATCCATTCATACAAATAGGCAGGCGGTCAACCAAACGACCATTGGGGGTTAGATAATATTCCACATAATAAAATATAATCATACAATAGCATTCAAGTATTTCAAGTATCGCACATAAACGTACTCATCTTTCCTAGATCACTAACCTCATGTGAATATTATCTTCGTTTCTACCATAACGCATCAATGTTGTATACGAGTACATAATTCCACATCATAAATCAAGTAAACATATTCAAAATTATTTCAACATTGAGAGGTCATCACAACTTCCATAATTAAATTCATAGTATTTATACTTTGTCATGTGTAAGCATCAAATAATATCTTAACATAACAAAACTCATTAATATATATCACAATTTCAATTAGGAATATTAGCACATAATGCTCCATTCCACATCGTCAAATAATATATCCTCACCTTTTTCAATTTCAAATATAAATGTTCATTATAAACATGCAACGTTTTCGTATATTCTCACGTAGTCATTTCAATTAATCACAATCATCATCTCATGAACATAAACAAGAAATTCATCATCATTAAGAAATTGCCAAATCAAATCCATACGATTCACACTTCATTGCTATCACCAAAATAATCATCATCAACTAAAATCACCAAGTGTACAACCATCACCAAAAATAACAAACATCATCATGTACATATCACCACACAAATTCACATCATTCACCAAATTCATACTGACATAATCAAGTATGTCACATTTCACCAAATTCATGTGCATGCAATGTTCTAGACACCTCTACATGCATGTGATACCATTTTGGATGTCGGAGGTAATTTTACCGATTAATCCACTAACGTAATTTCTCTCCGATTACGCTCCTCATCAAATAACGTAGTTTCTCTCCGACTACGTTCTTCATCAAAAGACTCAACATGACTATGAATGCATGGACTTTCACGTAAAGACTCGACAATGCACAAATCACCAACTCTATATTATATAATTTACACCATCATACAATATCTTCACCAAAATTCACAATTGCATTATCAAACATTTACATCCACACAATCAACAAAAGAGTCAACATCATAATCACCATCAACAAGTATTACCATAAGGAAACAATATCGTTTCACAAAGCACATTTCGCATAATAGACGGACAATCAACCACATCATGATAACCAACGTATTAAACACCCAACAATCATTGATCCATTCTTTAAGTTATCTGATCATAAAACCTCATTTTAACAAAGTTCGTCTATTTTCACAAAATCGCATTTTTCAATTTGTTCTCAACAAAGGTATGATATTAAGCTCCTACATATCATCAAAATATCCCTACATATCTTCTAACACCTTAGCAAATCAATCATAGCATGTTTGTTTCACAAAGTTCATTCACTTTTCAAAATTCTCAAAGTTTGTCTCCCTTTCTTCATTTTTCAAAGCCAATTCATTTGTAATATAAAACCATGTTAAATCACTCCTAGAAGTTCAATCACACTTCATTTAATTAGGTTAAGATGTTTGGGATCCATTGGTATACTTAAAAGCTCTTTAAAAAAAAAATAAAAAATCAGATTTTTCGTGCATAGTAGGGTTGGCAGGGTCATGTCAAAAGTTGGCACGGTCGTGCCACCCTAACCAGAATGTCTGGCATAGGTCGTGCCAAAAGTTGGCACAATCTTGCCAGTTTGACGGCACATGATTCTTCTGGTTTTTCGTACGCGGTTTCGCGCATAAAATTTTGATTTTCAATTTCGATGTCACCAATTTCATATCAGGTACATAAACTACTCACACACCACTTCAAAACATCATTTTCAACTTAAAACATCTCAAGTTCAATCATCAAACAAGGCTTATTTCTCAAAAGTGTTTAAAACGACTATTTACTCAAAAACCTAATTTTCACCCAAACGATTTCACACTCAAAACTTTTGATTCAAAACAGAAATTCTAATCACTCTAACTCAACACAACAACTTCATTAATCCATTCAAAATAATCAAAATCAAGCTTTTACTCTTTTGACCCATTTTTACAAAAATCACCAAAACACAACAACTTCATGAAACATCACACTTATCATCATCCAACTTATGAATTCTCATCACCAACATATACTCAACAACATTCATAGCACATAAATCATGAATTCGTCATTAATCAACAACATCACCATTTTCACCAATTTAAGCTAAAATCTCAAAGTAATCACATATCAACAATGAAATTTAAGCATCAAGAACAAGTTTTCAGCAAATTTCACATATCCAAAATCACCACTTAATTATGAGCACAAAAATTAACATCCAAAATAGTCAATTTCATAATTCATTCAAAACAAATATGACCCATAAATGTAAAACAAGATTATAGCTTATTAAGTAGAACAAACATATTCCCTTACCATATTTCTCCTTAAGCTAAAGCTAATCCACCAAAATCTTCATTCCTCTTGTGATTCCTAGCTCTCATATTCACTTGGGTTCTTCTCTCTTCTCAAATCTCTATATTTTTCTCTAACCACCCTTTTTGTGTTGTGTGAAAATGAGAGTCTAATCCTAAGTCCTCATAAGTTATCCATATATACTACAACTATTTGGGCTAGGTTATCTTAATTCATAATGGGCCTCAAAACTCTTACCACTTAATTCTAAAAAGTTACAACAGACTTAACTTACTAAAACATCTCATTAATTACCATATCAAAATAGTTACCTCAAGTTACTACTAACTTAGTAAAAATAACTATTCTCTCTAAAAACGCTAAAACACTATTCCTTCTAAAATTACTAATTTACCCTTACTTCTCAAATTACCAAAATACCCTTAGTCCTAAAAATGACTAAAATACCCTTCTCGTTTAAAAACCCACTAATCTCAAATCAAACACACAAACAAAGCAATTAAACACATACAAACACGTATAATAAATAAATAAAATAATCCTAGCGAATAACAGGTTGTTACACACCACATTATATCATTAATGTTGTCATTAAGAAACATTGTACTGGCATCCATCTTACGTAGTTCCAAAGTTATAACAAGCATCAAGTATCATGATTGTCATAATGGAGTATTTTAATTATACTAAATATGTATTTTTTAAGTTATTTCTTTATGATACGAAGTGCCCTAGTTCTTGACAGTGTTGAGTTTGATCTTTTTTAATTAATTTATTAACTTGATTGAGAGGAAGAACGATAATGTCCTTATGATGATCTGAATATACTATAATAATAGTAGTAACTATATAAATTAGTTTAGAATCAATTATTCCCCGCTTAATTCAAATAACAATTCATCAAACTATCTTTTAAATACAAAAATAAGCTAGTAACGACAGTTTAAAAGATATCAGACTTTTACTCACTTTGTCAATTCCAGATAAATATATCTTTCAACATTATTGGGCATATGTCAGTTTACATTTTTTATTTTCCCTTAACGGTTGAGGTATTTTTCAAATGAGCAATAATTTCCCTTGTTTCGACATTTTTCTTTATTGTACATTGTATGAAATAATATATTAAAGCATTATTTATAACTACAACAGTTATAAACTTAATTGTGGAAATATAGTACTAAATGCTCATTTTTCTAGCAAATCATTTGATATTCGAAATTATAGTGTCTCAACTAGGTCAATATTTACATAATATGTTTATGGTATTTTGTTTGCCTAATAATATTAATGAAATACTCAATATCCAACAAGAGCCTAGAATTCGCTTTACTGCTTTAAAAGCACTTTAGTTTAAGCACAGAAGACAAGGCATTTTTTTTTTATCTTAAGCAACACCTCTAATATCTCCAAAATTTTAGCTTTATGATCGCATGACCTACGTGATAACGTGCATACTTACTTTTTAAACTCGATTCTCACTTTAATGCTGAATTTTTTAGAGAATATGAGTTTCACCGTCCTTATGTAATGTCTAAATCCAAGAATTAATTAATGCTTTTCTTTAAATCCTAATAGTTCAAACTTTTTAAGAGTTAAAAAAGTTAACTCATTTTAGCATATGCAAATAACTTTATTAGCAGAAAGAGAACAGAAATAGTTAAATATATTCACCAAAATACTTAGTGCACCATTACCATAAGTCTTTAAACAATAACATCAATTGTTAGTGGTATTTCCTTCCAATGATCAAACAATGACAATTAATTTGGTCAAACATGAAATCCATATAATCATCATATGTTTACTATTATAACTGTAAATAATACTCTCAATGCAATGGCCAAACATTGACGATAAAATATATACAAAGATGTGCATATGACATTGCAATTCCAAATATCGTATAAAAGGTCAACGTAAATGTGCATATAACATTGCAATTCCAAATTTCACATGAAAGCAACAACAAAAATAGTATGAAATATATCCAAAATGCATGATTGGAGGGAAAGGAACAAAAAAACTTATTGTAGAAACTTAATAACAAGAAACTCGATATCATAATCAATCTATGAACCAAATATTTAATTTTAAATAAAATAAAAAAAATGAAACTTTCTACACCAATAAATATTCATGCTAGATCGATTCACATGTATACATAAAATATAGTATGAAATATATCCAAAATGCATGATTGGAGGGAAAGGAACAAAAAAACTTATTCTAGAAACTTAATAACAATAAAGTCGACATCATAATCATTCTATGAACCAAATATTCAATTTTAAATAAAATAAAAAAATAAAACTTTTTATACCAATAAATATTCATGCTAGATCGATTCACATGTATACTAAATGCTTCTTTATATAAAATAAATAACAAAATCTAGAATAATTCTTTTTCCAAAATAAAAGAAACAAATCTTTATAAAAAAATTAAAAGAATCCAATCTTTATTTTCTGGAATATCACAATAAGAAATTGATGCCCTATAACCAAATAAAATTATATCACAATATTTTGAGATTCATCAGTAGATATAATAAACAAATATGTATAACAAATTTATATTTGTCTAATTTCTCAAAATAATCTTTATGTACAAACCAAATTAAATAGTAAGATGTTGCAAAAATATTTGAAAAATAAGTTAAATCAAAAGATTTGATTTTGAATCATCTCAATTTCAAACTAAACCAAATCAAGTTCAAATCTTTGTTTGTTTGTAACTAAATATATTGGTTATAACACATGAATATGTATGACAATATAACAAACTTTATACTTAAATTAAACCAAAAAACTTGATTTGAAAATAAAATTGAAAAACAAATTCAAATCCAATAAACTTGCGCATATGATTGACAATTTCAAGCCCTGGTTTTTCAATTTCGTGATGAGCATATCTTTCTAAGTCATTTATGCATAACTGAAATTAGCACAAAACTTATTTATGTATCAATAAAATTAGCACAATTTTTTTTCTAAGTTCATTAACAAGATGAACATATCTTCCTGTTGATTTGTTAGATTGCAATTTACTAAAGTTTCTCTTAAAAAAGATGTAATAAAACTTGACAAAATCCATAATAACTTCCAAGATATAAAATAATTATAATATTAAAACATAATAATTTCTAACATACGAAATCTATAATATTTGCACCTTAAAAATGAAAAGTTTTTGCGGGAACCTACCTAATCAATAGACATAAAAAATTGAGATTTAGTATGATATCATTACTTGAATATTTCAATAGAACAATGTATTTAACACGTGTTAATGACATTAGAAAGAAGTTTTATACTAATTTTAGTGATACAACAAAAGTATGGAAGCTCTAAAATTTCATGTTTTTCTTTCAACATCTAGTAAGATAATTTCATTTGAAACTGTTTTAAATAACTTTAAAAAACAATGAATCAAGTATTGTACTGCATATCATAATTAATGTGATAAAAGGAGCAACTTGCATTTGTATTTTATTGGAAATTTTTGAATGAAGACTTTTATTACTATAAAATGCATTTACTTTTGGAGCATATTTCACATTGATTGCAAAGAAATCAATACCAAGTCAAACACTAAATTAACAATTAACAAGAAATAACCATATATTTGTTCATCTACAATATAAGCAAAAAAAATAAAAAAACAGCACACACACACAATAAATAAGCAACATCAACAAAGTCTAACATCCATTAAATTATGCTTTCAAATTGATTACACTAAAGATTTTCATGGATCGATTATATCATGCAATAATATTTAGTGTTTTGTGAGACATATAATATATCATGCGTTGTGAATTTGTTGTTGAATGTAGAAATCATAAAAAGTAAACTTTAATTTAAATGTTGTTTTGCAAATACCGTATTAAAGGATATATAGGAAAAGTTAACAATAACAAGTGATGGGCACATGAATATCTCCATGTTAAAGACATGTGTCAAAGATATTTATTGTCATTTTTTGCTGTAATGTCTGAATAACAGTAGTGCCGCATAACCCTACAAAGTCATCAAACCCTAATGATGAATAACGAGGAAAAACCATTTTATGAAAGATGGTCGGATTCAATCCTTGAACGGGCTGCAGGGAAGTTATCAAACTCAACTATAAAAGATAAATATATCATTGTTAAATTTCCTTTTTTATCATACTTAATATAAATCCTATGCAGTCTGATGAGTAGAATTGAAACCCTAATCTCCAATTTCCCTCTCAAATCATGACATTAATGACAATTACAACAATATTTAATTACTCTACACAGCTCAAGGAATGCCACACTAATTGTATAACTGCCTAATTGTCTGCACACAGCTCAAGTTGGCTTATTGTCTGGTACATTAATTATTACTTCACTAAACCAATTGAATTGAATTGAATGCTTCACCCGTAAAATCCTCTTTTCCCAATAGTTTTCTTTTGCACCTCTCTCTCCCGTCTCCTCTACACCTTCTTCTTCCTCTCTCTCTCTCTCTCTCTCTCTCTCTCTCTCTCTATATATATATATATATATATATATATATATATATATATATATTTGAGTTAAAAGAGAACAACCATTGACAATGAAAATCAAAACCCATATCTCTTATTCAATGGAAAACGACCAGAATCAAAAGTTAGGAAAAGATACAAGAATCAAACAACGAAGACGGAAACAAAAACTGAAACGAAGGGACCGCTCTGTCCTTCGATGATTAAGAAGGAATGGCTGGCGATACTGCTGTTAAAAGAGCTATCGAGTTCAGTGAAGAGGCTCTCTCTCTCTCTCTCTCTCTCTCTCTCTCTATAAATCGTTGTTATTGTTTTGAGTGTTTGATTTTGATTTTGATTTTTGATTTCTGTGATGTTGTAGGTTCTGAATAAGAAGGTGTCAAACACGATTGAAAATACATGGAAAGTTGATGAAACTATCTGCAAGTCTGATGAAGAGGTTGAGTTTTTTGTATTTTGATTATTTTGACCTAATTTGAATATAAATAGATTAGATTTCAATATTGTGAGTGTAGAATACATATTTTGGTTATTATTAGATTAGATTTCAATATTCTGAGTGTAAGAAACTATATTTTGTTTATTGGTATAATAATTTGTTATGTTGTGAGATTTGAATTTGGAATTTGAAGAGAAAAAATAAACTTTGATATGATGCTAATTCCAGAGCCTGATGCTATGTCTGTTCTATTTTATCTTTAGAAATCTTATGGATTTTGTTATGATTTCTTTCATTTATAAGACATTATTGGACATGTTGTTGAAAAAGATACTCTCAAAGAAAGTGAAATGAATGGGAAGATAAACCACTATGGAACCAAGGATTAGGCAAGAGAGGTTATGAATATGTGGAAGCATTGGAAGATCTTGAACTTGTTGAAGGTGACGTATCAACCACTAAGGAACCAAGGATTCAAATTAGCTATTACTCCTTAAACCTTTAGAAACTCAATAAGCTATTATTCCTTAAGTTCTCCATAAATCAGATGACTTTATAAGTATTCTTAATAGTGTGTTTCTTAATTGTTTCATTATGATAAAAGGCAATAAGCTATTACTCATTAAGTTGGAAGGTAATAGATACCTTACAAGTTTAGCATCAATTTTATCATTGATTTGTCCATGAACTGAGTTTAGTATTTAATTGTATCTAAGACATCGAATGAATTTATCACACTTAAGTATCATCTAAGTGATGAACATCCATCAGTACTAATTTAATGGTTAGCATCCATGTTCGATTCTATAGTTTAACAAATAGTGGAATAAACATGCTAAAACTTATATATTATACAATTGCATATATATGTTCAGGTGTTTTGATCTATCAAAGAAACATCATCTGCGCATAAAATTAAAGTTATCTGCAGATCTGTGCATATCAACAGATATTTTCAGTTCTTCCAACTATAACATGTCCCTCTTAGACAAATACTGTGTGGTTATCTTCAAGAAACTACAGGGACAAACTATGTTGATGAAATTCTTATATTTCTCTTTTACAGTCACATTTAAATATAAGTCTTTTAGTTCCTCAAAGCATCAAAATAGCAGCTATGTTCATGTGAGTCTAGGTAGTCCAACGCCTATTGTAGGAGTCCAGCTGTAACAATTTCAATATAGTTAATAGATGGTGGTTTTAACTAACTATAGGGACAAACTAGACTGTCATTTACTATCTTTGTTTCTTAGCATAACAACTTCATTAATGTGTTTTATTTCCTCAAAGCATCCAACTAACTATAGGGGTAGGACAACTGCATTAAATGATGGGATGCGTGGCTCAATGAATTGAAAACATCAATTCACATGCTGAAATAGGCTATAGCAAATAATAGTCTGTTATGGGCCACGAGTTTAGTTCATGTAGTGTTGGTATAAAAGGATTCCTCTATGAAAATATAGAATCAATAGCAACCTGCAAGTAGAACACTACTTATATAAATTCATGTTTGTTTAAGACAATAAGTATTAGTTTAGATCAATGTGTGCAAGTAAGAACAATGTTTTTGTCCTGATTCACAACTCTTGAATCAATTCTCATGTTTACAATTAAATGCTCAATTGTATTGGTTTCGACTACTTGAGTTTCATTACTTTATGCTCAATTGTATTTGCCTCAATCAGTTTTCTCTTATGGGCAACTGTATGTTGCATTGTCAAGAGTCACATCAAGGAGTGACTTGAAGATATTGGTTGTTGACGATGAAGCGAAAGATAGCTATGTCACATCTAATGTAGTTTATAAAGAGGGTTTTCAAAATGTACTTTAAGCCTTTAGGAAACTATTAATCTTTCTCATCTAGCTTTTCCTGTTTGTAGTTTTGATCAATAATGTATGCCGTTCTATAATGATATATTTTTGCAAAAACATGTTTCAGTTGATAGCTATTGAAATGTACTGATTAAAAATCTTTGGTAGACTCGCGCGATAACGCGGGTCAAGAGTCTAGTTTTTGAAATAAACGTAACAATTATTAAATCTAACAACCGATGATTATTTTTCTAGTTCTTGAGAAACAAAACACAATCAACCCTACATTGTTAAATTTCCTATTTTATTTTTGAAACAAACATAATAATTATTAAGTTTAACAACCCTTGATTCTTTTTCTAGATCTAGAGAAACAAAACACAATCAACCATACAATTTCAAAAGAATTTGAAGTGAAGCTTCAGGGATCATTGGTAATAATTTAATTACAATTGTATGATTAATTTGTTATTTTCTACATGATTAAACTAATTTTGACTCAAACATGAATAAATTATTATTGTGTCTACAGAGTGATTTGTTATACAATAGTGACAGAACTGACATTAAAAATGAGATATTAGCAGACATAAAGTACTATAGTTTGAATCACATTATATTGTCCTATAATTTGAATCTCATTAAATTGGAAGTTGTTGTTGGTCATAACACTGTGAGTATAAGATTAAGTTATTTTTCCAAATTAAGTCATTTTTTTACTAACTTACTAAATTTGATTACATTGACAGCGACTAAGCTTAAACTATTGGGTAACAAATTATCAATTTCCACTTCAGTATATATTGAAAATATAGAAGGCGAAAACATTACCACCCGTGTCGATGAACATTGTCTTTGGTGCATACTATTTACACGATAGTAAGGCTTTACAAGTATCAATGGAAGTAGCCGCATGAGATATGATAAGGACAAGGGTTGATGCTTTTCTGAGAATTAATTTCGGGTTAACTGTGAGCTTATTTTTCACCAGAGAAAATATCACTACAGCAATAAAAATGTAAACATTATTTTTTTCACTTTTTAACGTTAAAATAGATTAACCACAGTGAGAAAAAATTAATTGCATTTTGATGGAATGCAGAAAAAGAAAATGTATTGAGGTTGGCAACTATTGACAAGAAGAAGGTGTTGGTGTTGCTTTCAAAGGGAACATTGTCAACATTTCAACCACACGGTTGCTAAGCTAGAATAAAAAAATACTAAGTTTTCATACATTGAATTGAGCAAACAAAACATTGTTGACAACAAGTCTTACCTGTAGAGGCAGATTAATAACTAGGGTAATAATATAATATAACTCATACCTATTGTTATAGAAAGTAAGATAAAAACTTGAACTAAAAACCAATATTTAAGCATGCTAATATGACCCACCGCATCCACACTTCAGGCCAAATCAACTTTCTTTGATATCATACATTCCTCTGAGGTACAACTTTGAGTTGCCAACGTTAGATGCTATTTCACCTATCGATCTTTGTTCATGTTGCAATTATTTAATCAATTTGATTTTTGTTAATTCTAGTTTTTGTTCTGTTGGAAGCAATCACTACTAGAAATAAGATATTTGGCAACGACTTTTTCTCACCGACAATCAACTTGTTGGCAAAAGCATGTCTATAGCAACAACTAATTAAAGTTGTTGCAATAAATTATTTTTTTTCAACAATACTATTATCGCTGGGAATTATGACTTATCCCAACAACAATTATTATCGTTGCAAATAATACAACTTTTTATATGCATATATCAAGGACTAATTAAAACTATTGTAATAAGTTATTGTTTTTACCAACAAAATCATAATTGTTGAAAAAAATATATTTATCGCAACAATAATTTATGTCGCTGAAAATAATATAACTTTTAGCAACAACATATCTTGTCGCTGGAAATAAAGCTTTTTTTTCCAGCAACATTGTAAATTCATTTGATCCTTAAACTAAAAAATTGTAAATTCATTGGAAAACGATATTTCTATGCCAGCAACATAATTTTTTGCTAAGAATATTTAAAAAATAAATAAAAACCAATGTTTTTTTTTTCATTTGTGAGTAGATTATGAAATGCAATATCCTAACAAAATCTAAATAAAAAAAATCCATTAACAATATTTATTTTTTATTGGCATGCTTTTTCTAATATAAATTTATAAATTGTTAAAATAAGAAATGTCTAATTTGATTTAGTTAAGAAAATGATCGTTTAATTATTACTCCTAATATAACATTTTGAAGTAAAAGGAGATCAAATTTAATATTTGATGGCCACTTTCTTCTTGCTTAACCATCCACACCACTCATTATCTCTAATTATAGTAAATTAATTAGGAACTCTTAAGTATACACGTCCAATGGAATCACTCAAATAAAAACTGCCTTTCTTTTTGTTGTTGTTGAGATATTTACTTAAATATACCTAGATTAGTGACTAAGATAATGCTTTTTGTTTTTGGTGCAATATATGCATCTTCTTAATGTGAGTTCTTTTGTGATAGAAGTTCAAAATGGTTCACAAACTAAGAGGTATGTATAAATTTGTATCTTCTTAAAGTTGTGTTTTTTTTGTGTGCTAAATTGATCTTAATCACCAAATTTTGTTATTTCTTTTCAAATTGAAAACTTCATCTTCGACTTATCATATTCAATACTTTTGCCATTGAAGTCAATGAGATTCCTCGTGCCACTGCGGAATAGGCCGCTTCAAGGTGGCGACATTGACTATTAGTTCTTTGTCAAGATAAGATAGGGTAGGGATTAAAAAGAGAAAGGGGTGTGTGTTACTTCCAATTCATCATTTAGGTATATGTCTATATGGTACACATGTTTTAGTTGTGGCATCTAGATGTGAAGTAGAATACACTTAGTATCAAGTTAATTGAAGTCACATGAAGAGGGTGGACCTAATTTAGTTGAGTTCATGAGTTCATTTTTCCTTAATTTTGTTCTTACTATGTGCACAACCCCTCAAACAATTCGTAAGTAGTTTTCTTTTTTTAATTTTTAGCATACATTTATGCTTTGAACAACGTAATTAAAATTGTCATATTATAAATTAATTAGTCATTTTTATGAATAAGTAATTAACCTTTGTTGTTGCTCTTTTATTTATGAAGTGCTATATATAAAAAAAAGACATTAAACTAATAACTCTTGGTTGTGTAGAATTTGTAGGTAAAGTGTGTTTCAAGTACTGCACAAAGAAATCTTCAAGATTCATATTATACAAGAGAGCTAACAATGTTGTTGGAGTCACAATTTTATTTGTTAATATAAATTTTTAGTTTTTATTTTAATGAGAACAATACCTTTTGTAATCTATAATTTATTACTTTTTAATGTTAAGGAGAGATAGTTTATGACATTTTATCTGGTAAATAATATACGATTTGTGTACATATTTCTTTGATAATTTTTTTTGACATTTACAATATCGTGATTTATATTCTAATATTATTTGTTTTTGAATAATAAGCACAATTTAAATTAAAACGTGATTGATACTAATTTTTAAAATATGCAATTCTATTTTTATTAAATGACATAAGTCAGCAGTAATTTGTATTATTGACAAAATAATTTATTGCAGCGACTTTAGATGTTGACAAAAATACTTTATCGTAACGACATTTGTCATTGTGACATGTCAAGTAAGGCAACAACAATTGTCGTTGTATAAACCTTAGTTATGGCAGCGACATCAAATGTCTTTGCAAAACTCTTCGCAACAACACTTATACCAACGACATGCAACGACATTTTTTCGCTGCGAAAAGCATATTTGGCAGCAACATTGTATTTTTCTCAGCGACATATGTTGCTGCAAAAACCAATTTTTCTTGTAGTGAATTCATTGTTTCTGGTGTTTGATTATTGGTTAAGTTGTTTCATGCAATATGCATTTATATTTGATTTTGTTATTGTTGTTGAGAGTGTAAGTTCCATGAATGTTAGATTTGTGGTTGATACAGATACATGTGTGCATAACCGACTTATCAATTTTATGACATCCCTCTCTGCTCTATAGCACATGGCAGCAACGGTTTCATGCTCTTATGTCTTCACCCTCAATGAATTTATGGTAAGTGTGCTTATTTTTTTTGAATAAACTATCAATTTAGATTTTTTTATAGTTACACCCTTAAATTATCCAGTTACACCCAAAAAGAGTTTATAACACCAAAACTGTCCATTCTCACAACATGTACGGAACACATTCGTTTAACTCCCGTAAATTCAATTCACGTACACCTACGTGAATTCAATTCACATACATAAGTGGTCTTTGTTGCAAATATGTGATATGCACTTGAATTGTCACTACGTGAACACAATTTATTTAAATTCACTTAACTGCAGAATAAGACCAGGGCAATCACAGAAGGCTTACCAAGTACAACTATTAGTCTATTACACATCACTTAATCTCTTCATTTTATTGAATTAACGTAACTAAGTTCACCAAATCTTTAATATAACAAATTAATTGCAACAAAGAAACTGGGAAGAGGAATAGGAATATGTGAATTGAATTGACATAATTTAATCTACACATTTTTTATTCTGTAAAATTGTGGATTGGTAATGAAAAAAACTTATAAAAATGATTTGAATTGGAAAGTGAGAGGAATAGGGTGACAAAGGAAGAAGAAAATGAAGGGGAGATGAAGACAAAAGAAAATGGAGAAAAAGAAAAGGAAAACAAACGATGGTGGTTGAAAATTTAAAAAGGAATTAAGGGTATATTTGTCAATATGGGGTGTTGTAACGTCCTCTTTATTTATCTAATTATTTTTGGTCGAGTTTAGAGTCTTTTATATGATTTATGTTGAATTATGTTGATTTATGTTGATAAGTGATGTGTTGTTGTGTATTATTATTTTATTAAGTGGCTTTATTTTATTATTTAGTAGGATGGGTGGAAATTAAAATAATAAGACTTGTAGAGGGGCTGAATTAGAATTAATTAGAATTAGGTGGTGTTAAGTAGAAAATCTGTTGAGATAAATAGAAAAGCAAGAGTCAGACACAAAATTAG
>Ga0315913_1003803_pt1 | contig 18159 bp, 10 predicted proteins | sample MpolsnodulesMG_FD_207736 | JGI IMG/M metagenome (GOLD analysis project Ga0315913, IMG submission 207736) | Medicago polymorpha root nodule microbial communities from Los Angeles, California, United States - small nodules | ecosystem: Host-associated > Plants > Roots > Nodule | place: USA... | reverse complement strand
AGGTGGGCGTTGGTATAGGTTTTATGACCTATACCAACGGCTTTTGAGACCTTTACCAACGGTTTCTGCCGTTGCTAAATGGCAAGTTTCTTGTAGTGTGAGTAATATTGTCGGGCAATCTCATGTGCACAATCCCTTGCCCTTGGATGGGGGACCACGACATTAAGAGTATCATGAGGAGGGTCATTTCTAGCGTTTTATGGGTCTTAGTCATTGTATGAGAAAATGACATGTTATATAATATTGTTGATATTAAAATAAAAGTAAATAATTATATTTACGTTGTAAATATATTTTAGCTTACTCTCGAAGTTACTTAGGATAAAATATTATGTACAATATTCCTTTTGTACATATTCTAGCTTAGTCTTTAAGCTACTTAACTCTTGTATAATAAACTCTCCGTAGTGCAATTAAGTCACAACGGTTTTTATCATACGTATCTCTTTTCGCTCTTATTCAACGGTATTTGGAGCCTTTTAACAGCAAATCCAAAACCATGTTTACCTGATGGACCCACCGTCCTTCAGTGAGAAATTTTTTGACAAACCGTGTTTCACAATTTTTTCTTTTTTTGATAAATCGATATAAATTTTAAATAACAAAAATTGTTTTTTTACATAAAAAAGTGAGTTGAAAATGTGGGTTTTTCCTTTGCGTATAAAAACGTGGGCTAAAAATTGTCTTGTTAGCACCGTTAGTTAATAGACAATCATGTAGGAAATATTATTTTACTCCCTCCATTTTAAAACAAATGTCGTTTTAGTAAAAGAAATTGTTTTAAAATGAATATCACTTGCATTTTTAATGTAGAATTATTGCTTTACTTCCAATTATACCTTTCCTTTAATTAATTGAGTGTTTATTACTTTCAAAGCATTACATCAATAGTCAATAAAGTTAGTTTAGTAAAATAGTCATGACATTTAATTTATGTGTAAGAACATTAACTTACACTCGTTTTAAAAATCGAATGAGTATATGATTATTAAAAAATTATTTATTTGTAACAAAAAAGATTATTGTTCCCCCAAAAAAAATTATTGGTTTTCCTAAAAAAAAAATGTGTTTATACGTTGGCAGAAAAAGTTTGATTATTAAAATTAGCTGAACCTAAAAAGTGGTTACGCGTGGCAGCAGAATGGAGGGGTGGGACCTAGAACTAAACCGAAGTACCTCGAAGGTTACTGAGGCCGAACCAAAACACTTATATGGACTACTCTACCTCCACGCTCCATTAAGTGTCACGTGATTACAGTCTAGAGGTCAATATTATGGAGCTTTGAAACTTAGGCCTCAGTCCACATAGTAAGGGAGCTTGAGAATTTACAAGATTAAAAAGGCCACATTCATGCAAGCCTACAAATAAAAAAATCAAAAGGCTCCAAAGCCCCAAAATTTCTATAAACATTTTTTTTTAAAAAAATAACAACTTTTTTTAGTGGAAAAAAACTTTTTTTTTACCGAAATTTTTTTTTACCGGAAAAACTTTTTTTTTTATCAGGATTAATTTTTTTTACCTTTATAGTGGGCCTTTTTTAAGCCCACAAATAAATAGATTTTAGAGTGGACTTGACCCCAAATATTTTGTTCAATTAGGGAGCTTTAGTTTAGTAGACTTGGTGAGGACTTTTTTAAATCGACTTTAAAATTTGATTGGTTTATTGTAAGCTCACAAGTGTCGTACCGACGTGTGGTTCAATTAATGAGGGCGTGAACGGGACTTGACTGAAAGCAACTTAGAATGCGACACTCTTTTTTTTGGAAATAATTTGCCATGTAGGGCCTCCCCACGTTGTTAACTTTTTTAACATTTTATTTTATAAAGAAATTAGAAATTGCTAGCTAAACACCATGAAAGTTGATAAATTTAGCTAAATTAAGAAGAACAATGTATAATGTAAAGGTCCGAAGTTTAAACAACGGCTAAACAAAATCAAATATGATAATATTGTATTAAAAATTATACATTAAATCTTTTATAAATCTAAAATTTATCATTTTAAATTTAAATATTTTTATTATAGCATCGTTTATCAATGCTATTGACAATCAAATTAAATTATATTAAATTACAACTACAATTTTGATCCAACTCTTGCGTGAAGAAAATTAAACTCAATCCATTTTTTTGTACTTCATAAATTCTTGTGAAATGATATTTGAACTTTTAACTTTTAAACAATTTTATCTCATATACTCATATTATGTTATTATTTTTTTTTCCTCACTATTGATTTTGGCTAATAAAAAAATATTAAAAGAAAGTTGTAACAAAAATTATATGACAAATAATTGTATAAATAACATTACTCTAAATTCTTTCACGAACATTAATCAACGTTATAGAAACGAAAACTTTGTACTATAATAACGTCTCTAAAAAAACTTGTATTTGTAACATGTTAACAATTTTTTTCTTTCAATTTTGGTCCAATATATTTTGGCAAGCAAAAACCTTTAGAACTCCTTATCTACTTATATAATTAAAGGTTGAATAAATTTTTGGTATACATACATACATAAACTTTCTTTCGTTTTTATTTCTTACAAATATTTTCTAATTTCAGTCACGTTTATAAACAAATTTATTTTTCAGATTCATTAAATAATTGATGTATCTGAATTATAATATAGTCCAGACACATCACTTATTTAATAAATTTAAAAAAACAAAAGTTATTTATGAATATGACCGAAAAGAATATTCTTTATCTTTCTTTGACAAGAATTATACCATTTATTTGAGAGCTACGAAAAAAACATTTAATATATGCATTTTTTTTTCCCGGTAAAGACATTTTCATTTAATATATGCATATACTGATATGCACTTGTAATGTTAATATATGCTTATACATTTGTTGAGATTAAATGGTCACGAGTAATGTTAATGTCATTTTGTCTCCGTGAGCTTAACTCAGTTGGTAGGGACAATGCATAATTTATGCAGGGGCCGGAGTTCGAACCCCGGACACCTCACTTCTCCACATTTAATTGTGTGAGCTCCAGCCATTAGGCTAATAGACAAAAAAAAAATGTTAATGTCATTTTTATGGGAAATGCTATCAAGTGTTTTGAGACATTATTTAACCAACTAAAAAATTATAAATAAATGATGTGTGCATGTGAGGTCTATTTAAAGAGTCTTTACTACTTTCTCCGTTCCACAATATATGATCTATTTGACAAAAAACAACATTGATTTAACATATTTTGATCATATTTTTCTACTAATTCACAAAGATAAATAATATCATGTAAGATGTTGTTGAATTCGTCTCGATGAATATTTTTAAAATATTAATTTTTCATAATTTTTTTTAGTAGAGAGCTGAAGATATCAAAGATAAAACATATGCATTGGTATGTGTGTCGGAGTCAATTAGATCATCTAAAATGGGGTGGAGGGAGTATACTACGTTTGTGGATGCTCTAAATGTTATAATTTTTGCATGAAAAGTTTTGTACTACCTCCGTCCCTAATTATATGACCCTTTTGGTATTTCCAAATACATTAATTAATTATTTACAAACTTACCCCTATTTATTTTATATCATTTTCTTCAATCAGTATTAAATACTACATTGAAAACATGCATTATTCCTCTCTCTTAAAGGTTAGAATTGTAAATACAAACAAATTTATTACTACTTTCAATTTTCTTAATTCCCGTTATTTTTCTAAAAGGGTCATATAATTAGGGACGGGGGTAGTAATAGTTACTTTTACATCTTGTTGACTTATGTTTTCAAGAAAAAAATTTCTTATTATGAATTTCTTAAATAATGTCTTTAAGACATTTGTCAGCATGCCTCCACTTTTATTTAGCTAGACGTCTGTGTATATGTTGTCAATAACCCATTCTTTGATAACCTCAATGGATCAAACAAGGGGCGGAGCTCACCCGGAAAAATTAAAAAATCAACGACGGTAGGTCTACTTTGCGAGATTTTATACAATTTTGCTATGATTTTAGTTTTCGGCAGATCCAAATCTCTACTAATTGGTTTAGTGGCCCACCTTAAAAATTAAAAAATTAAATCTTACGGGTCTATTTGGCAAGGTTTTAAACAATTTTTCAACGGTTTAGGTTTTCGACGGTTCCAAAAGCGACATATGTGATTTTTTTTTCATGCTTGGACTTGGCTGATTAGTGGAGGTTTACGGACCTTCTAATTTTTGGAGGTTTCAAATCTTTTTTTATTGTCTTGTTAACTGAAAATTTCCCCAATTAAGAGTTATATAAAAAATTCATAATTGATTTATTTTTTTAAAAGCATCCACCCAAGCTTTTTAATGCTGATTACTACTTTAATTTTATGTTTGCATATTATTGTTTATAGTTTATAGCGGCCTATCCAGACTATTTTTTCTGGCTTTGCCACTGGATCAAACTAACAATTATTTTAAGTAAAATAATATTTTGACATGACACATCGAAGAAAAAAAGAAGAAAGAATAATGTGATTGATATGATATGTTAATGACGCTATAGAAAAAAAGATAAAGATAAAATTATATGTTAAATGAGTGCAAGTGAATTTGGGATGTCTAAATAATATTTTTACCCTTATTTGAATTATTTTGTTTGACAAAACCCTTATTTGAAAATTGAAAGTGTGAAAAATAAAAATAAAAATATATAATCCCTCAAATATATACACACACACATATATATATATAAATCAATTATGAATCAAATAGATCATAACTCTTTCACAAACCATTTTTACCAAGTATCAATTACCCTGTGTTTGTTTCAAGTTATATTTGTTGATTCTCGGAAATAAAATGATAGGAATATATATGCCTATATCTGTTACAAGTTTACTAAATTTTATTCGCAGGTATAAAATATTCCTGGAAATAGAAAAATTTTCCCAAGGAAAAGGATGAGAATAAAGTTCCCATGGAGATGAGAATAAATTTATAAATAGTTACCTATTATAATCCCTATTTTTATGGTTCCTAGGAATATTATAAAATTAACCAAACATATTTTTTCTAAATACCTTGTAATAAAATTCTCATCTTCATATTCCAGAAATGTTATTCCTAGAAATAAATTTGATAACCTTGAAACAAACACACCTTTGATTATTGTAAATCTTTCAGAAAACGGCGTCGTAAAGACTTCTCGCACACACTCGTAAGTCATAAGTCACGCCACTCGCACGGTCTTCATTCTGTCTGGACCATTTCCGAATCTTGGTATAAATTCAGTGTCTTCTTCTTCTTCTAAACTTTGACTCACCCCATTCTCAGTAAGTTTCTTCTATTATTATTATTATTATTATTATTTCCATTTCTAAATTAATCCTTCCTTGTTGCATTGTTTTAAATTTTATGATCCTTGGAAGAACAATACGGATTTTATAATTTTTGTCATTTTGTTGCATGAAACGAATAACACTCGCTGAATTTATAGTTGTTTACAATATCAGGATAATGTCTGCTACTTTTATTCACCAACCTGCAAGTCTTTATGGTTGCGGGAGCATTGATGTCCCTGCTGGCGGATCTTCTAGATTATTCCCCAAATTACTCTCACCGCGATTTAGTTACAATCATAAGTTGCACCCTGTTCTTGCATCAACTTCTCCTGTTGATCACACATCAAGTAAGGAACCTATTCTTTCTTCATATCAAGTACCGGAGAGTACTTTGATATTGATTCGTCATGGCGAGTCAATGTGGAATGAGAAGAATTTGTTCACCGGATGTTGTGACGTGCCTTTGACTAGGAAAGGAGTAGAGGAAGCCATTGAAGCTGGCAAGAGGATAAGTTATATACCGGTTGATATGATTTTTACATCCGGGCTAATCCGAGCGCAGATGACTGCTATGCTTGCAATGACTCAGCATCATGAAAAGAAGGTACTGATTCCATTTCTAGAAATTGTAAGTTTCTTGATCAAAGAAGGTTCTTTATGTTGAAAAATGCTACGTCGTGTAATTAGAAATAGTGAATTGTCGGTTAAATTTAAACTTGACAGTTGATGTTGCCTACATGTTTTTGACTCATGTGATTGGTATCATGAAAAATGCATAGAAGAAAGTTACTTTGCCCATTTAAGATGACATTCATTTTTGTCAATTGTATATCTTTGTTATAAGCCAAAATAAAGTTCCATGGCTGTAGCCAAAGAAAAAGGGGACAAACAAACTTATGTGTTTTCTATGACCAAAATACTTGGTTTAGGTTTGCCAATGATGCAATGTACATTCAATAATTTAAATAGTTACTGCTTGTGGCCTGCTTATAAATAAAACCATCACCTGCACAACTGTTTAGCGGTGTCTACCAATACTTATTTAAAAATGGTTTACTCTATAGGTTCCTATTGTCACGCATAACGAGAGTGAACAGGCAACAACTTGGAGTCAAGTATACAGTGAAAGAACCACAAAGCAGTCCATTCCAGTTATAACAACTTCGCAGTTAAATGAAAGAATGTATATGGCTATGCCTATGTTCTTGTTCATAGTATGTTCAATGAGTTTCAGAAGGATAGAATGTCATTCTCTATTCTACGTCTACAGGTACGGGGATTTACAGGGTCTTAATAAGAAGGAGACTGCAGAAAGGTATGGGAAGGAGCAAGTGCACGAGTGGCGTCGAAGTTATGATATTTCACCTCCCAATGGCGAGAGCTTGGAAATGTGTTCACGGAGAGCTGTTGCCTATTTCAAGGATTTTGTAAGGATGTCAATTTCCTTATTTCTTAACGTCAAAGTGTTATATTTGATTTGTTTATGTGGATTAAAATATTTTAAATTGCTAAGAGAGATGATGTTGAGAAGAATGCATTGTAGATTGAACCACAGCTGAAATCAGGAAAGCATGTGCTGGTTGCGGCTCATGCAAACTCATTGAGGTCTATTATAATGTATCTGGACAGATTGACCTCTCAGGAGGTAGCATCTTGCCGTTCTTTTGATTTCCACCATCTCATTTTTTGTGTGTGGGTATTAATTGAACCAGGATTCATCTTTACTTTACTTCTCTGTTAACAAACAGGTCACTAGTTTAGAATTGTCAACTGGCATACCGTTGCTTTACATATATAAAGAGGGGAAGTTTAGTAGCAGAGGAAGCCCTGTGGGACCTACAGAAGCTGGTGTTTATGCATATACTCAGGTATCATTCCTTAGCTTGATTTTTACTTATGTTAGTGGTAGCTGGATTGCCAGCTTCTTAAATGTACAAAGGACCAAATCTTTGCGAGAGTCGGGCATATAGGAAAAATGAAATTACTATCTGTGTAAGTGCTTGGATCATATGGATTAGTTCCGCAGGAGCTTTTGTTCTATTTTTAAGTTGGCAAATCATTGCCTATGTACATGATCTGCATTGATTTCTCAGATTTTGTTGTCATTCCGTTTTCTTATTTATAGGAATTAGGAAATAAGCGGCGTGCTAATACAAATCAAAATGATTTGAAATCTTCCAATGGGCCTGCAGCTCAACTGGCATCAGTCCAGTTTTTGATCTCTAACTCCATGCACTACCTAGGTCCTCACACAAACGCGCGCGCACACACACACACACACACACACACACACGCACGCGTACACTTCGGAATCTCACCACAAATTATATAGGAGATTTTAGTTCATTTTATTTTATTTTTTGGTTTGAAAGCTGGGAATCTTGTCCATATTATTACAATAAGCAGTTTTCAGCTCAAGTCTTGAATCGAGCTTATTTACATTTTTTTGGAGACAAGCTTTGGAACCACGTAATTTTTGCTTTAAGTAGAAGTAAGATGAGTTATATGGAATGTAATATGTTACGCAGAAAGTAAACTAATTCATAGAGTTAAAATCCGAGACTATGCAGAATATGGACATGTAAAGAGGAGAGGGATGTAAAATAAAGGATTCAGATAAACCGGATTAAATAGAGGAACACTTTGGGTGTTATATGTGATTGAAATGCGGCCATGTAAAGAGTGATGTAAATCATAAGATTCAAGTAAAGATTAAATGGATGAACACTACACATTATCAAGTGTTATTTCTGATAGAGATGCGGTCACTCAAGTTTAAAGAATTTTTTTACCACGTGAGTATAAGACCTGTGATATTGTATGTGATTGAACTTTAGGTGATAAAATCCAAAAAGAAAATAAGCTCGATGTTGCAGAGATGAGAATGTTATGTTAGATAAGTAAACATGCAGTGATATAAGACATGATAGGATTATGATTGAGTGTATTGGAGAGAAAGTAGGGTCCAGGGCAGGGGGTAGCTAGAGCATGATATGAAAAGATGGTAGACTCTCGTATTTTGTGGTTTGGGTCTGCGTGGAAAAGACATGTAGAGTCCTCTTAAATTTTACTGCTTTTGTGTGTGTTTAATTTTATGATGTTTTCACTTGTGCCATATTTTCCTTGTATGTCATATGAAATGGGTATAATATGGCTATCTGTTGAGTGTTGACATTTGAGAATGATTATAGTCTGTTGAAAAACCGTATAATCATTTTCTTTGGGATTCAACAAGACCTTTTTGTTTGTGTTTGGTTGGTTATAGTCTACATACTGACTAATGATATGTTTTTGGTAGTCATCATCGGATCATGTCTTTATTTATTTGTTAATGCTGTAAGTTGTCATTTGTGTCTGCAGAGCTTAGCTGTTTACAGACAACAGTTGGATGAAATGTCACATTGAAGTTATTGATCCTACTTCATGTGAAAGATCAATACGGTATGTTAAAATACAGTGATGCTATAATGAATCCCTAATATCCAATGTTGTCTATACATGATTGAATCTAAGCTTGATCAATAATCTGAATTTTAATAACTGAGTATGCTCGTGTATATTTGCAGGTATAGTGGCCTATATTCCTTTTTGGAACATGTTTTCATAGTTTACTTTCTGGGTTTGGCTGTTCTGATAATTAACTTTGTCTTTTCGTATGCCCTTATAACCCATTCAAAATTATCGGAAAGAATTTATCAATCCTGAACAATTTCAAATCTGTGGTGGCAAAAGAATGGAAATCTTGATACTTTTCTGCACCGTAAAGATGCACAGTCACCTCAAAACAATTTTGTATGGAGAGTAGTGAAAAACAAGTAAGATCATTAATATGGGTCTAGAATTTGTGTCTGAATAGAAGTGATCATATATCATAGGTATAGCTGGACCGTTTTAGAACTTACATGAAAATGAATTTACGGTTGAAAAATGAAAACAATATCCTGTCATTTATAATTTGACAAAAGGATTGTCCATTTCCTCAGAAAGAAAAAAAAAAGGATTGTCCATTTGTTGCCTCTCATCATCATATATATGCTCATAGTGTAGTTTAGAAGGAGAAAATATTTGAAGAAGAAATAAGAAGTATGCATCAATGGTTGATAGTATATTTACACGCATAACACATCAATGGTTGATAGTATATTTACACGCATAACGGATCATGGATGGTTACAAGATCAACCATTGATTTTCTTATTTGACTAACCGTTCATTTTAGAGGATTCAAATCTAAGAAGGATCGGTTAATTTCGATGTCATAAGTATTTTTCTTGTTGATAAAAATTTGACAAATTTTATAATATTTTTGTAAAAAAGAGATTAAGGTCAAAAGAGAAAGAAATCAATGATACTTTTATTTTGAAAGAAATTGAATATTTTTTTGTGATTTTTTAGCAGGAAAAATTAAAACATTTGAAATAAATATATTGTTTATGATAATTTTAAGTTGGAAATGGTAAGATGAATTTTAACAAGAAAGGTAGCAGGGGTTAATTATAATGAAACACTTTATTTTAAAAAAAGTTTTAGATACTATTTAAAAAATTATCCGGGTTTAAAATATTTAAAAAATTATCCGGGTTTAAAACTGTAGTTAATGATTAAAGGAATCAATAGTGTAATTATGCACTTCAGTAAATAAAAAAAATTGTGATTGTGCATTTTGTTTATGGATATAAATAATTCCTAGCATGTAAGAGGAAGATATGTCATGGCATAATAAAGAAACATGTCGTATAATATATATTTCTTTGTTTATAAAAGAAATTAGAGTATAATATATATGCTTTAATATTGTAAAATTTGATGATTAAGACTTTTTTAGCGATTCTTGTAATACATTTTTTTTTATGAAGCTTGTAATAAAAGTTCGGTACTTAGAATAGAGAAATTTTATATTCCACCATTCACTCATGAATTTAGAGTTCATATGGTGACTAGGAAGAGCAAAGATAAGATAAAATAAACTTGTTTTCTCAAAAAAGTAAAATAAACTTCTAACGGATTTGTTTTAATGGTTAGATTTTCCACTCACATCGTCTTTGAAACTCTGACTATAGTTTGAGTCTGAAATTTTTATTGTAAACTTTTAATGAGTTTTGTGGTTCTTTGTGACTTTACATGGGGTGTTCATCCCTTATCTCAATTTTTTCTCTTAAAAAACCACTTTTTTTTTTGTCAAGTAGCCTAGTGACTGGAGCTCACACAATTTAATTGTGGAGAAGTGGGGTGTCCGAGGTTTGAACCTCGACCCCTACATATAAAATACAATATCCCTGCTAGCTTGAGCTAAGCTCACGGAGTTGAAAAAACCACTTTTTATTATCTTATTATAAAATAATGACCATTAATTAAATAGTATATGATGAAAAAGCCAAAACTGAATAAATGAGTTGTGGAATTTCAATATATAAATTTGGGTATATATTTTATTTGTGAATATATTTTTTTTGGACCTAATTTTCAAAGTGTGTAATATGATTTATCTATTTTGTGACCTGTTTACAAGTTACAACGGTTTCATAGCACTTTATGGCTCCCTATCGCCCTCAACCTTTAGTGCTCCGAAAGCCCTGCCGCCAAAATCTCATCCTTTCAAAACTGAAACACAAAAACAAGATTAATCACATTCACATCTAAACTAGTTATTATTACCAAACCAAAATTCAATCCAATTACAAAGAAAAAGAACAAATATTATTCTGCATATATTCTTGTTAAACACTAGAATCTAACACACGTACACATTGTTTTTTTCTCATTATTGTGAGAAATGTGATAAACCAAGATCAGAAATATCATAATGCATGCATGCATGATTGAATTAATATGAATGAATGAATGTCGTCGTCTTCATCTTCTTCACGTTCCAAATCAAATGCTAATTCTGAAATGACCAAAGCTAATAACAACATTTCCCTCAGCCCAATCCACCACTCCTACAGCACTACAAACACCTCGCCCGACAATAGTGTCAAGAATGAGAAGAAGAAAAAGGTTCTTTTTTCTTACTTTTTTTCTTTTGAAAATTCTTTCATTGTATTGTTCCAATGTTGTAGTTGGAAAATTGTGTTTGTACATTGTTGTTGACCTTTTCTTTTTAAAATTTTGTAAAGTCTATCTTGCCGAAGATTTTTGGATCAAAGCGAAATGGGAGAGGCTCAGATGAAGATGCACTCAAATCAAATACAGAAGGAGATTCAATTTCAATTAGTTTTGGTAGTCATTACATTGCTTCTTAATTTCCCTATAATAATCTCTTCATTTGCATGTTGTCACAGTTGGTTTCCCTTTAATTTAATTTAATTTTTCTTTAAATGTTTTGTATTGAAAGATTTGGAGAGGAAGATTGAAACCAGAAGAAAAGCATTTCTTGAAGCTTCCCCCATCATGAGAAAAAGTTTCTCAGGTATATGACTTTTTTTTATGCAATGCGTTTATATATTTTATGCATAACTGTTGTATTGCAATGTTAATAATGTTTATATCATTTTTTTTATTATGATATAATAATAATGATATATAATGTTAATATCAGCATATTTAGTCAAAAACAATGTTAATATCAGCATATCCGATTTTGCGCCTTTTGTCAAACAAGACGAAAATTTTCTCATGTAATCTTGTATTATTTTGGTAGCTTACCTAACAACAGTGATATTTTGGTTATCAATAGAATTTTTTCCTTTTTAGGGGTGGATCAAAAGGGAGAAAATCAAATTTTCTGGTTTGATATTGACCTTAAGCTACCCTTGTCTTTATCATAGTGGCTGTATTGTATAGTATACTCTTTCAATTATAGATTTGGTTAGGATATGAAGACAAAGTAAACCATGATTTTAATTTATTATTATCAACTCACAGAAAGGGAGACTAGCCCTGGGATTGAAGGCTTAAATTTGTCAAATTTTGAAAGGCCTATGGCTCCAGAAAATGAAATTCAGAGTTTCAGGTATGTGATTTCATTTTCAGTTACACATAGTATTTGTTTGCATATATACAATAGTCAGACTCAGTTACCATGTTATTCATTCTTATTCAGGGTCTTTGTAGGAACGTGGAATGTGGGAGGAAAATCTCCAAGCTATGACCTCAACCTTCAAGATTTCTTGCTGGTCGAGGGTTCTGCCGATATATATGTCTTAGGGTACGAATCGACTCACAAGTTCACAAGAGCACAGTGGTTGTGCTTGAAAATTCATGTTCTGTGTATATGCAAATGCAATTGTTTCTATGAATTTGTTTTCATTTAAATCATTATTACAACTTGATGTTACCTGAAATACTTGGTGTATGTTCAGATTTCAGGAAATTGTTCCACTAAGTGCTGGAAATGTTCTAGTAATTGAAGACAATGAACCTGCTGCAAAGTGGCTAGCATTGATAAGTCAAGCACTAAACACACCAAAAATTGATTTCAGTGATTCATCTGATTCAGGAGCTGGATCCAAATCAAAGTCACCAGCAAGTCTACATTTCTTTCAAAAGCCATCTCTTAAAGCTGTCAGTAGAAGTTTCAGAGCAGAAGGTAGCAGCCTCCTTAAGGCTTGCAATTGTCCTATGGAGTCTCCATCTAGAGAGCGACGTAGGGTTAGAAAATTTAGTGATCCTATGAGTAAGTTAGATTCTGAGATTCACGGTGAAAGCAGCGTGGAAGAATTGCTTTCAATTGCGGAAATTCCCTCTTCTCCTGGTCAATCTAAATACTCTCTCATATCAAGTAAACAAATGGTTGGAATTTTTCTCACCATATGGACTAAGAAAGAGTTAGTACCTCATATTGGCCATCTTAGAGTAGACTCTGTTGGGAGAGGAATCATGGGTTGCTTAGGTAACAAGGTAAGCAAATAATCCTTATATATTATATAATTCAACATTTTACATAGCTACTAACATATCATGAAGCCGGCACTACTAAAAAAGTTGAATTACTAACAAAAACTAGAGACAGGAAAAATTAAATTAATCTCATTACTAATTGATTGCAGGGGTGTATATCAATGAGTATGTCATTACATCAAACGAACTTTTGTTTCGTATGTAGTCACTTGGCTTCTGGTGAGAAAGAAGGCGATGAGGTGAGGAGGAATTCTGATGTAGCTGAGATTCTTAAAGGCATACAATTCCCTAGGATTTGTAAGAATCCATACCGTCGAGCACCAGAAAAGATAGTGGATCATGAGTAAGTTATCACACACATATGTATCTTTGACTGGCTTATCAAAATACATGTACTTTTTTACTTATATGTAAGATCGGATAGACTACATGCCTTTTGAATTCTAATAACTTCTAGCTTTTTTGCAGTCGAATAATATGGCTAGGAGATTTGAATTATAGAGTGGCTCTGAGTTATGAAGAAACAAGGGTTCTGTTGGAGGATAATGACTGGGACACTTTGTTAGAGAAAGATCAAGTGTGTCCCTCCACTCATATATACATACATAATAAAACAATTCATTGTGCATGAGTATATTTATTGATAAACTTGCTTTTCATTTTTATTCAGTTGAACATAGAAAGAGATGCAGGAAGAGTTTTCAGTGGTTTCAAAGAGGGAAAAATAGTGTTTGCACCAACTTACAAGTATTCACATAACTCAGACTCTTATGCTGGTGAAACTGTTAAATCAAAGAAGAAACGTCGAACACCCGCATGGTATTTCACGTTCTTATTCTTACTATTCAACAATTTTTGCTTCAACCCAATATCACATGCACAAAGAAGCAAAAACTTAAGATATATTAATTAAAAACCGTAATCATTGATAATATTCTGTTATTGAATATTTTTCAGGTGTGATAGGATACTATGGCGTGGTAGACGAATTGAACAATTATCATACATCCGCGGAGAATCAAGATTTTCTGACCACAGACCTGTTTGTGCTGTCTTTTCTGTGGGTGTCGAAGTAAGAAGCAGAAACAATAGGTTCAGAAAAGGATATTCCTACGCAAGTCCGAGAGTTGAATATGAAGATTTCATACCTCAAAGGCATAGTTTCTACGATTATTAATTCAAACCTCAAAAATCAAACTTGTATATTTTTCCCTTAGTGTCTATATAGAAGAAATGATTTTTCACCTCGCTTTTATTTCCTTTCTATTTTTATCCCACACTCAAATTAACAATATAGTAATGGGTAAGCAATGAGGGTGATATTCTTTGTCATGACAGTCAGAGATTGATGTAAATAGAGTTGAATCATTCATTGTGACACAACCATGAAATCAAGAGAAAAAGAAACTTGGTATTAATTTGTATAAACGGAAGGTAGCAGCGTGTGTTACGTATCAGGAGACAGACCCTACTTATTTAAATCATTATTTTCTATCTATTTAATAGTGGAAAGTAAGAAAATCGACATGCAGCCTTGAGCTTGGATCATTTGCGGCCGTCCAACCGTATCGTACTGGACTAGATGACCGCAGAGGATCCGAGATAATATAAACAAGCTAAACCTCAAGCGAGTTACATATCAAGAGACGGTCCCCTACTTATTTAGACCTTTATTTTCTATCTAATTAAATGGTGGAAAGAAAACAAATTGGCATGCACTTCGGAGCTCGGATTATCTGTAGCCGTCCAGCCAAATCTTAGTGGACTGGAGGCCGTAAAGATCCGAGTTCATCAGTGAGGTAAACAAAAGAACTTAATCATATGTCAAGTCCCAAATTGAGGCTGCTTCATGACTTAATGTGGTCTCTTGCGCTGGATTTTGATTCAAGTCCACGTTATCTCTTTCCAAGTCCACTCCCATGTGCAATTCAAGATCTTGCATGCTATTTAGCCAAAAGCTACCATAATCTTCTACTGTCATATCCACAATCTCTTTCGACTCATTAACATTCTCAACAAAGCTATTATGATCCTGATTCTGTTTATCATTATCCCCTGCTATATCCATATTCAACCAATCATCTGACAGAAAATCATGGAAGGGAACATGTCCTTGTTCTGTTCTGTAAGAACAGATTGATTCATGGTTCACCCTTGAACTTTTGTCTGAAAATCCCATGCACAAATCACTTTGTGGACACTCAGCATATTGACATGAGTATAGTACCTTATCAAAATCAAAATCAGCATCTAAATCAAACTCACCCTTTCTCTTCTCAGTGCTACCACATTTTTCCAAGTGATCCAAATCATGTTTAGTACTACTAGAGCTTTCACCTTCTTCTGATATCTTGAGGCACTTTTCAGTGAGATGAAGCAAAGCTTGTTCTTGGTTCATTACTTTGGACCAAGTTGCACTATCTTTAGCTGTCATCTTATGTTGCAAAGTCTTTGATTGAGTCACTAACCTTCTCACTTTATCAACATCAGGAGACAAGTGTTTGATGATTGCAGCCAACACAGAAACTTTCCAAGCCTTTTTCAAATCATGAGGTTTTTTATAAGGTGGTGGGCCATGTTGTTCTGACAAACCACCTTGTTGACCCCACCACTGTTCTGTTCCATTAGGCCACCATGGAGGAGCCAAACCTATTTCAAGAGGGAATCTTCTTTGTGGTGGTACACAGTGTTGCATTAGAGCTGAAAGAAGAGAACCTAAAGTAGTATCTTGCAAGTCATAAAGTAAATGCATATATGATGAAATTGGATCTAATAATTCCAACTCTTGTTGATTTTCTAAGAGTGATGATGGTAAGTATTTGGAAACTGCAGCTGGTGCATTTTGACTGAATTTGACTTGTTCTTTCCACCATTCACGCAAGCTTTCTGAAGAACCAGTTACTGGTTTTCCTTTTTCTAGGACAATACCATAGACAAAACCTTGAGCTTTGCATATTGTCATAATCTTCATCATGTATTTGAGGATTGAATCTTGTGCTCTTGACATTTTTTTCCTTCTTGATGCCTCATCTTTTGCTTGTTGGTTTTGTTGATCATCTTTTTTACCTTTTCCCTTGAGCTTCTGTAGCAGGATTCGGTCCTTCCACATGCGCTTCTTCAGCTCGTCATAGTCGATTTCTTCTTCTTTTTGTTGATCAAAGGACTCGATTTCTTCGGTTATCTCCATCATGATAAATTTATGTGAATTCTTCGTTCTTTGCTTCTGCAAAAGTAAAATAATATAGATACAATGCAATGAGATGTTAATTATTGAAATATGTAAATGTATCTATCTATATATATAGGTGTATGAAGGTACTGGAATGGCGGTGGTTAAAGGGTATGATCCAATATATTCCTATAAATCAGGAACGAAATTAAGATTATGAAATTCATGCAATTAATGAACTATACGTGAGGAGGAATGGATCAATGAGGACGAGGTATGCATTACCAAAGCTGGTAAGTGTTGCAATACGTACGGTAGAATGCATGAGGAAATGCTACCACGTGTCTCTCTCTCTCTATATATATGGATTGGATATATATTGAATGTAATATGTAATATTGTTTGACTAAACAATATGTGAGTTCATGTTAGGAAATTATAAAAAAATCTTATAAGTGTGTTATCTATTAATAATTTTATGAATCAAATTGATTGAAGGCATGTTGGAAAATCAAATTAACTAACGGAAAATATATTTGAAAACCCAACAATTGAAAGACACATTGAGATAGGTTTTTGTAATAATTTTGATAGACATAAAAATTATTGTTTTAATGTTGCACATTTTAAAGACCAAAATGATTGATTACTCAACCTTATCCATTTCTATATTAATATATATGTATATGTATGTGAGTGAAGTGATGATGATGATGATGAGGCATGCACAAAATGAATCATAAGCTAGTCGAGTGCACCATAAAATCTTTTGCAAAGAATCCCAAGTCCAGTCATGCATGAGCTTGCAAGGGAAATTTACATGCATACATTTGCATGAGCTAGCTGGACACTAGAGACTAGGGTCTTAATTCATGTCCAATTCAATAGGAGTTATTTTCTTTGACCAATTAATCCTACCTTTGGAGACATGTATGTATGTGTTTGCAAATGACGTAATCACCGAGGTGTGGTTATGACTTGTGAAGTTGTGACGGTATACAACATTGACAACCGCATTCAACACCGTATAAAGACATATCACGTATAATTGTTGATGTGATTTGAAAGAGAGAAAATTTAATCAAAATATTAAATGATAGATATACTGTATAGCATACTATATACATATCTCTCTCACATTTCGAGAATATGGAGGTATTTGGATCAGCTCTTGGCTGCAGCCCAATAGAGCCATTAAATCTAGGAAAATGTTTTTGAAAATTTGGGGTGTGCGTATATCTTTGTTGTTAAATCCATTTTAGAGAAAACTTTAATGTGAAATTCAATTGTTTTGCATTGAATCCTTATGCTAGTGATTATATTGGGACTTCTAGAGGGCCTACATTGTGGTGAATAACCATATTAGACTTGAGCAACTATACAAGTGAGTTTAGCACTACATCTTTATCTAAAATCGTACGGTATTATGTGAGAATCGTAGAATCTAAGACACTACATCATAAATGAAAGTATGACATTTAATTTATATATTATGTGAGAATCGTAGATTCTAAGATCAATAAATTTATTAGAGTTTATTTAAATGTAAACATGAATGTGACTCGAAGTCAGGTTTAGATTGTGATGAATATGATTGGGTTGAGTTAAGCAGACAAGAAATGATGGTGGGAAGGAAGCCATTATGTGGATAAGCCAACTAATTATTGTCTTTCTAATATTAGGTATCATTGGTGGGATCATTTTTTTTTTTTTTGAATAATATTTTGAAAATAGAATGGCCTTGCCTTACTATAAGTTTACTTGATTGTTACTATAATAATGCATAAAATCCATATTGTACATCATAATATCATAGTAACTATAATATCTAGAAGTATTTTTTAGACCTAAAGAACCAATAGTATCATCGGAAA
>Ga0315913_1003801_pt1 | contig 18163 bp, 9 predicted proteins | sample MpolsnodulesMG_FD_207736 | JGI IMG/M metagenome (GOLD analysis project Ga0315913, IMG submission 207736) | Medicago polymorpha root nodule microbial communities from Los Angeles, California, United States - small nodules | ecosystem: Host-associated > Plants > Roots > Nodule | place: USA... | reverse complement strand
ACACTCATTCTAGACACAACCCAATCCCCTTTTCCAACCCACCCTAAACCATGCCACCCTCCTCCATTCCTCAAAACTGCCTCCCTAACCCTCGTCACATCCAAATCCCCCTCACCAACCTCACGCGCCTCATTGCTCTGAAACCACTCATCAATAACCGTCGCCGTCGATTCCTCTACACACCTCACACTACTCCTTAGCTTGTGAAGATACCTGTAAACCCTATCAGCCCTACCCTTCTTTGCACTAACCTTCAAAAGCGCCGCAATTTCTGCTTCCTCCAAACTAACCCCAGCACTATTCATATGTTCTTCAACTTCATAGGCTTTATCAGCATCAAGTAATTCACAGAAGCAGAATAATGCGGGATCGTAAGTCCGTAACCTAGGGGCCACATTGTAATTACCAATGTTTTTTACCAATTCGAATGCGCGGTCACCATCGCCGTTGGCTGCGGCGAGTCTAGCAACAGTGGCAACTGTGGCTTCATTCGGGGTTATGTTTAGGGAGGACATGTGGTTGAATATGCGAAAGCCGTACTCTAAGGCGAGGTGTTTAAGAGAAGGGTCTGTGACGGCGTTGGAACAGAGATAGAGGAGTGCGTTGAGGTGGTGTTGGTTGACACGGGTGTTTTTTGAAACAGCATCATCAAATAGAGAGACTGCGCCGCGAAAGTCCTTTGATTTGGAACATGAATTGAGCTCGAATTGGAATTTGTTCTCTGGGGTTTGATTGGTTTTCCTCTTCTTGGTTGTTGTCATTTTTGTTGTGGCGTTTAACCGTTTTGCTGTGTGCATTGATGGCGTGTATTTGTGTATGGGATCGGCGCTTCTATTTTCCACTAAATTCAAATTTTAGCATCCCTACCTGTTGGTGCACAAAGACATTTCAACACAAAAATCAGATATTAATGTGAAACCATTACAACAAACTTAGGTCAATGTAACCAAATAAACCAGAAAAAATAATTAAGACAAAAAATAGAAGAACAGAATTATGATCAACATTAAAACCAAAGAATCCTATAGTCGAACAGAAAAAAAAAATATAAGCAAAAAGAAGAAGACACATAATGCAATTAAGGAAAAAATGTGCTTTATTGATGATAGTAATGATAATAGTACTAGAGGGTTTCTCTAACTATACACAGTCTGGCCCTAAACAGAAAACTTATTCCGTCCTTGGCGTTGCCAGGACCCTAGGCTAGGGGGTTTAAACTTTAACTAATAATTATAATAACATATAAAAAAATATATGTTCAAAAAATTACATTATACTCAATTTACATTGTGCTAAAAAATGAAATACATACTCTACAAGATTCTTGTTATACAACCTTTTAATGCCGATGATGGACCAATTTGTTCCCGATTTAGACAAAGGCAAAATAATGTACTTTTTGTTCACAAAATCAGAAGCAAAACACATGAACATGAACATGATCATACAAACTACACTAGCCCAATTGAAAGCATGCCTAGATTTTTATCAAAGCATGTATTTTTCAGATCAATTACGGTCTTTATAAAAACGAACAGGTTCTTTGTGTCGGTGCTACAAACAAACCCCATTTCCCTTTCTCATTATTCACAAACTTAGCACTATAAAATTACAATCCAGAAGCATTAGTACTAAGCTTTATAACTCTCACTGATTTCTATCCATAACTATTGCCGCAACCTTTAATCATTGTTTGTTCCATAATTTTTCGTTTTTGGTAGTTGATTAATTCATGTACCAACAATTCATGTTGGCACAATTGTAGTTTGTTAGGTTCCAATAAGCATGGTAGACCAAATTGAAAAATCACTTGACCCAATATGATTAACCTTTCTATACTGATTCAATCGTAAGTAACTAAGTAAGAAACAATTCAGAACCAATTGCAGAAATTTCCCAAATCAAAATTTTTCAAAACCCCAAAAATTTGATTTATGAAATCCATTACCTTGGTGTTGTTTCAACGTTGATGGATTGAATAGTTCCATCTTAGGAGGAAGACGGCGGTGTAGAAAGTTTTCTCTCCGTTTATATCGATTTCGCGGCGGCGAGAGGTGGTGGTTGCAGCTGTGCCGCCAGCTAGTGGGTGGGTAGAGGTAGGTTTTGAGAGAGAATGAAATAAATGGATGAACTGAAATTGGTTTGGGTGGTGCAAAAAATAAAAACCAGGGGGTTCAAAATGTAAAATGCATGGAACGTCCTTCACTCAAACTCTCAAGAATCATGAATGCAAGTAACACAAATAAGTTGAGATAAATGAAGTAAAAAAGCAACAAAATCACGCAGTGGAGAAGTAAAAGAGTAACGATCGAATTACCTGACAGAGTCGTGAGAGAGGTTTTGAATCGAATGGAGAGTTTTCTGTGTTCTGCGTAGAGGCGTTAGTGGTGCACTTTGGAACAGTTAAGAGTAGCGGCGTGCAAATCACTTTTTATATAACCAACACAAATTGTATTTTTTTAAAACAATTCAAAAGCTACATGTTTTTATTTTTTATTTATCTTTTATATAACAACAAATAAACAATAATTAAATTAATAATAAAGATTCTAATAAATCTCTTTCAAAAGAGCAAGATAAATTTAATAAACATGTTTGTACAGAGTAACAATATATTAAGAGTTTAGGTATAATATTATTAAATATATTAAGGTAGATTCCAATAACGGGGACGAGGCGTGGGTGGGGGAGGTATAAACACATCTCCCACCCCGTACAAAAAAATCGGGTTTTTCCTGTGCACCTGCACCCACACTCACACCCAATTAAATCGATTTTTCTCCGTTAAATTTGGGACGGGGACGGCCAGAGATTTAGTTGCCATGCCTACTAAAATCTCATATTCTCCTTATTTATAGTTTAGATAAAAATTAACAATCAGTAATAAAAATAATTCTTTAAAAAAATAGGAATAAAAAAAATTAATTATGTTCTAAAATATATGAAATAGTAACAAAATGTATTCTTTAAATTTTACTAATAATCATTATTAAAATCATTAAAATCAATAAATTACATTAATTAACATATTATACTAATAATATAAATAAGTATTAATACTTATGTAAGCTTTTGGTTTAATTTGCGGTTTTATTTTGGATCCGTTTTGATATCAAAGTCAATATTGGAGTGCGAGTGCGAGCACATGTGCAAAATGGAATAAACGGTTAAAACTATTTTTTTTCTTGTTTTATTTTCTTAATTTATTATTTAATCAATATTCTCGACGATATTTTATTTTGTTTGAGAAAAATTAAGATTCTTAACAATGAGTCATTGATTTATTATAGGATGACAAAGTGAGTTGGATCCGGTTGAACTGTTTAATTTTTTTTTTGGTGGGACGAGATGAGATTTTGGATTCGACACTATTAGTTAACTCATCTACATAACTTGCTAAAAAGTGGGACGGTGAGAGGGCTTGTTGGCCATTGAGCCTATATAATAAAATTTCCTTTTCCCATTTTTTTATTTTATAACTCAACCAATTTTTTAAATTTCTTCTTATATTTTCTCAATAGTGCAGAGAGAAGAAATTCATTCAATATTATAATGGGATATAACTAAATTTGTTTAATAAAAAGTTTAAATAATAATATTATACAAAATATAAAATTATAATTGGAATAATTTAAATGAAGCGTATAATTGGAAGATAAATATCCAACCCGAAATTATGTATCCCATATATAGGTATAATGCCCCGTTTGGTTTGAGCTTATTTTGAGCTTATGAAAAATAACTTATGTAAATAAATAAGCTTTTATTTTAATTTATAAGCTCTCACTAACGAAAATTGTATCTTCATAAACGGTTTTTTCATAAACTACCTTAAAAACTTATAAATAATACATAAAAACTTATTTATTTGCATAAGCTGTTTTATATAAGCTCTAAAATAAGCTAATCCAAACGGGCCCTAATTATAGAATAAATAATAATAATAATTAAAAACTGAGGTGCCAAGTCATGATCACCAAATTTCCTAGCAGTAAGAATATTTGTAACAAACACAAGACAATGAACGCTCATTAAAAATGTAATTTAGAAGTGGAAAGGAGGAACTTGTTTTCCAACCAAGTACTATTTTCTCCTTAAGCATACCTTCACCACAAAATAGTCTTCCAATATCATTCAAGTCAAAAAGAACAATCTAAATAAATTCCATGTAACCCCCCAAAAACGGAAGTGGAGAAGAAAAGGAGGACTCCTATACATGGAACTTTATCAACACTTTGAATTTTCAAGGTGAAGAAACTACCATGAAACAGAAGAAAGAGTGTAGTAAGGGACAAGAAACGTGAAAACTTTACAACAGCAACAGCAATCCTTTTTAGGCAGTAAAATCATAATAAGAGATACAACATTTAAGACTATAACAAACCATTCTCTGTTATAATATGATAATATGTCAAGTAACACATGAATAACCCAAACTATAACAGATGTTGAAGCTTATACAATCAATGAAGCTTCAATACATACATAGACACGAGCACAGACACGTAGACACCTAAATGCACAGTCTAAAACATGTTATTCAGGTGTTGGTGTACGATGCATGTCAACCATACCTAAAACAAGCGGTGCCTGTGCTTCATAGTTCCATGATTGCCAGATAAATTAGGGCTAATTTAATCACTAGCACTTGTCTCAATAGAACATATATGGAGTAGTTATAGTTAATCACCAGTGAAAAGAAAAACATGTTAACAGGATCTTTGCATCTGACCGACACTGGTCCAAGAAAAATGGAAGCCAATATTATAAGATGGTTTTCATATATAATTGAGATCTGTTGTAGAAGTATATATACATACATATAAGACACAGAAACAAAAGACAAGATTCAATTCTGTAAGAGAATTAAAGTTAATTTCTAAATAATAAAATTCTGAGTATAGCATATAAATCTACCTCATATATGTATAAAACACATCAAACATATGAAATTTCTCCATCTCTATCTGTATAGCATATAGAATGAGCAACTTAAACTCTTCTTCATCCTTCCCTATCTATATACACTCTTGACTATTGAGAGAAACATTTCAAATTCACGCTATCGACCAAATTCATTACATCTAACCTATTATAATCTATACTATACATTGTCAATGAAAAAAAAAACAGTTCACTAAGTGGCCACTATGAACATGTAGCCAAACCATCTTGTGGTATCAATTGTCTTTCTTCATCCAATGTACCCTTAACTGCTTGATATAATTCTATCCATGAAGATGAACTAGAATCCAAAGGACCCCATGAAAATGTCGGATTTGGACTTGCAGGGCAAGCAGTAACCAAATCCAAAACCGAAACCGGTTTCATCATCTTCTGTGGAAAGTTGAATGCCAAATTATCAACTTTGTGTTCATAAATCTTCCCATTTCTATCCAATTTATACCGCGAAGTACCTTGAAATTCACCTTTAGCCTCCCATGGAACCCTAGGCACGCCCCTCAAGTTCCACCTGATCAATATCACATTCTCTGAAGGCTGCCATATTCTGTATACATCCAAACCAATCTCACGAAACAAAATTCTACCATGAAACCTCAATGCCCAAAAGATTAATTTGTACTTCTCAATACCAGTAAATGTGTTCAAAGGGTCCAAAAATGTTACATCATCCCTGAAAAATTATCAACCCAACATTAAAATTCCAACTATTTTTTTGCACAAAATAAAAATCCAATTTTTTTCCACTCAAAATTAACTTTTTTTATACATAGAAAGTGGCAATGAGGTTTAAACTCACATACACCACTCCACTGCGAGTGGTTCGAACCTAGGTGAAGGTGTCCAACCTAACTATATCGGCATTTGTCAGTTGAGCTAGGCCTTACAGATTACTCAAAATTAACTAAATTCGAATTAAAAACCATATATTCACATCCAAAGGGTCCATAAATATTAATTACACCATCCTTAAAATTACCAAACCCAAATTTTTTCACCTAGAAATAACACTATTCAAATTAAAAACCACATATTCACATCAAAAGCAAGAAACTTTACATACCCAAATGAGAAAATTACCTATAAATATCATAATTAAGGTCTTTAACAAAGATCAAAGGCATATCCTCACGAAGGGTCCTAACAGCAACACCAAGGTTGAGATAAAACTCATCCTTCTGATGCTGATTCTGTTTATCTTGAGTAGCTAATGGTGAATTCACCTGAGCAACCTGTGCAGTGAAACTTTGGACTGAAGGAGAAGAAGAAGTGAAGAATAAAGAGTATTGAGAAATGGGTTTTGAAGAAGAAAGTGTTTGGTGAAAGGGTTTGTGTTTGAATCTTGATTTGGATTGAGGTAATAGAGAAAGATTCAGATTGAGATTGCATAGAGGAAAAGCCATTGAAATTTGAATGGTTAATGCAATGGTTTTTGTCGAAGAGATTGAAGAGAGAGAGAGAATAAGAGAGAATGTGTGTGTGTGTGTTGTAACAAAATTTGAGGATGTTGTTTAAGCATTATGAGTGGTGTTGAATGTAGCCATGAAATCAAATCAAATGAATTAAAATATGTATTGGCTTCTTTCTTTGAATATTTTCTTGTTCTCACGTGGGCACGTATGTTACATGTTTTCTTTACTTCGTCACACTTACACATGTCATTATTAATTTGAATATAAACATTTAATTTAATTTCTATGGTAATGTACTTTGTCCCTAAAAAAGAAAGACTTTAGTTTTTTATAAAATTCATTAAACATTTAATTTTAAGAGTCTCGTTAACGAGTGCCTCTGGAAAACTCTTTAAGTATGCAAAATTAAGCAATTATTTTTTTAAAATGTTAAAATTTTTAAGTTCCAATACACTGATTACACAAACTTTTATAAAAAGTTACTATTTATGATCCTTAATCAGCCGTGGAGGCATTAGTTAACATTTCCCTAAGTTTAATTATTTGGTTGAGTAAAATATTAAAAAAGTTGTATTAGATAAAATCATGTGGTATTTAAAAAAGTTATATGGTATTGAATAGGATAACCAAAGTGTTTTTGAACCTGATGCACTAATTAAGTCAAGAGTTCTTATCATTTAAAAAAAAATTGAGGTATTCTTTTATACAAAAAAAGGTGTTCTAAAGCTTTTAAACTTCGATAATTTATTTATTTATAAAATGTATTTAAAGGTTTTTGTTTGATTTTTTAGGCGAGTTTTTGTTGATAAAAAGTTTTACCTAACCATATAAGATTTTAGAAATTCTCCTTTCTCTCATCTTTCATCACATTTTCTAATAATATCATTTTCCTTTTTGTATTAACCCTCCAGGTTTATATGAAAGGGGTCCTCGTAATTCAGAGTTTAACTATAAGGTAAGTAAAGTCTATTCATCAAAAATCAAACTTGATTTTTCTTGATGATTCGTTATAGTAGAAGTTTATTAACAACTTGAGTTCAATCACTTCATTTTCTAATGATATCATTTATACATTCATATCTATCACGTTTATGTTTCTATCACCCCCCCTATTAATTTTATGCTATTAAGTCCCCTCTCTAAGTCGTAGAAAATGTAGCCATATTATTTCCTTATCAATTATAGAACATATTATTTGCACATGTTAAAAAGTTTAAAATAATAACTTTGCATTGAAATTTGTAAATTTTGTATTACATATATAACTTTTTAAAAATTAATTGTTGTTTTTCAATAAAAATTTGTTATTTTTAATTGTTTTAACATGTACAATATTGCTAATGGTAGAAAAACCTAGTTATAAATATGTAATACAATAACTTAATACATGTTCCTCCAACTTAGTTGGTTAGGATGAGGGACTCATATCCTCCTTGATCTAAATTTAGATGTTAGATTGAGCAAAATTTGATATTTTTATTAACTGTGTAATTTTTTATTTTAGAGTGACAATGCATATGCTTTAAATCTATAGTTGATTAAAAATGTGAAGTGAAGACAATAAGAGTAACAATTCATACTCTAGTTATATTAAAATTTTGAGCAAAGATGAAATTTAAATTCACTATTTATCATCAAGAGTTTTAGTTTAATAAATGAGTCAAGTGAAGGTAATAAAAGTGTTAAAGACTAACTTGTTCCTTACCTAATGATTTTGTGGAACAAGTCCCTCAACTAATCAGACCATAACTTACGAGATAATAATAGAGACTATTGTAATAGATTAAAGAGATAACAATGTAAGTATAAAAGACCAATATAGTCCTAAACTTGCTACCAAGGTTTTGCATCAAGCATTCAAGATGTATAATGTCATCTTTAAAAAGGATCCATCTCTTCCTCACGTTTATAGAAAATGTAACCAATATTGTTATATTGTCTCATTTACATAACATGATGCTAATAGCTTAGTAATATCATTTCAGTTTTTAGTTGAGATAATAACTTAATAATTTACAACAACAAAAAAGAAAAGAGATAATCAATGTTACATTACACCATCATCTTGTGTTCAGGCCTATGAGTATATTCAAAATCAATGTGCACAAAAGCTCTTTCAACTTCAGGAAGTTGCTCAAGTTTCTCTTGAAGTGTCTCACCAATATTGTGTGCTTGATTTAAAGGCATGTCTTCTGGCAAAACAATGTCCACTTCAACAAAATAATGAGCACCAAATGTGTATGCTCTCACAGTATCTATGTGCTTAACCTCTTCATGGTGATTCCATATTAGATATGTCAACTTTCCTAGAAAATCAGGTGGCGCTGTTCTTCCGATAAGAGATGATACATTCTCAATCACCGTCTTCACCCATGTATTAATTGTGTACAGTGCTATCTGCATTCGGTATTCACAATATCATAGTCATTAGATCAATCAAGAAACTGACTGGCGGTAACAAATAACGAATAAACCATCATTTTTGTTCATGAACTTACACACTCTCTCTTACTTCGTCCACAAGTAAACAAAAATAACAAGTAGTCGCTAATGTCTTGTGACACCTATTTCGTTAGTCCATGCTATTATATAACGATACAGAACGTTACACACTTGTAGGACAAATTTGAAAAAATGAGACATAAATGACAAAACATGAGGGACAAAGTAGGAGAGAGCGTGTGTCTACGGACAAAATGAATCCTTACAAAACTCGATTGTCTTATCTAAATCGATTCACGTGATTGTTTAAAATTGATTAAGTGACTGTGTGATCTGAGCCATCCGATCTAAAAATATGGATAGGATTGAATCTGTGTCCTAAACATATTTACTAGTTTACTCTAACAAAAAAACAATCACACAACACAACAACCAACCAACAAGAATTTAATGTTCCACAATCCAAATAATTAAAATCTAGGACCCTTGAAGAATTATGTGCAAGTCAAGGAAAATGTGTAACACTAGTGAAATATGCAAACTAAATTAGAGATTACTAACTATAAAATCCATGTAGTGGTAGTATTGAACTCACAATAATAGCTCCCAATGGATCGATCCACCAATAGAACTTGACAGCTAACACAGCAGCAGCTAATCCGACTGAATTGGTAATAACATCAAAACAGTGATCCTGCGCATAGGCTTTTACAATCTCGTTTGTAAACCTTCGACAGTATATCATTAAAATGAACTTCACAACGGTCACAGATACCATGATCGCAATCATCCATCCCAACTCACTATGATCCATTTCAGGTTTGGTCTATAAGACAAAGAATGAAACAAGACATTAAAAAATCAAGATTACAAGTAAGGCTCACAAAATATCTAAAACAAAAGCTTTGATTGCTCATTCATAGTGAAACAAGTACTAATCTCAATTACCTTTGCAATAATTTGCCTGCCAGACTCAATCAAAATCTGCAATCCCAATGTTGCCATCACTGATGCAAAAACAATGATACCCTGCATAAAAAGTCTTGTCAATATTTGTATCATGGTTTTAAATTCCGGTTGGGATAATGGTTGCGGACATTACCATTACAGGCATTGGAGCTGTTGCTATGCTTATTGTGATCGTTGTGTTGTGAATCTATTTTTTCTTAACATCAGTTAAAATCTCATACTTTCCATCTAAAATCTCATATCTATCTCATTACCATCTTTCTATTACTTTAACATACCTCCTAAATCTATGATACAAAGAAAAAGGAAGATAGAAAATTAATTTGTGTGAGCAATATATAGTCAATTTTTGTATAATGTGACTGTTGCACCCACTACATTGTGGAGTTACATTACGGATTTCTGTGATTTACATCCGTGACAGTGGACACAACCACAATATTGAGGCTGCATCACATTATACGATCCACAATTTAAATCCCTAATATGTACTCTTTAACCAATGAAATGTTTATTTAAAGATACATAATTAGTCTCATTTTCACTCTCATGAACCATGACAATAGGATACTATTGCTACACTAGACTTGCCGATTTAAACTGCTAAAAAGGTTAAAACATAAAGACTTACCACTGGCTGCATCCGTTTCTTTCCAATTGGATAGTGAAAATGGTTTGGTGTTTTCATGGCATTGGCAGTGAACCACAATATGAATCCTGACAAAAGATCCAAGAGAGAATCCAAGGTGGAAGCAATCACAGCTAAGGATCTGCTCTCAATTGATGCATATACCTTTGCTGCAAATAGTACCAAGTTAACCGCATTTGACACATTAACTGCTAGCCTCTCACTTTTTGCTAGTTGCTTCAATTCATCCTGAGAATCATAGTGCTCACATATTAGTGATTCTAGTTATCGTAAAATAAGAGAGTAGACAATTTTTAAATACTAGCATACGAAAATCTCGACAAATTATTTATCAATAACATGTGTTTGTGATTATCAAGTTCAGATGCATGCTATTTTATGTGGTTTTTGAAACTTAGTCAGTTACATTTATAAACAATGCTACGAAACTGTGACCATATTGTAAATGTTTTAGAGGTTTCTGTGATGAAAGCACAACAGAAATTGCTTCCGCATTGGCCACATTTACTACAAAATCAAGGAGCGTGTTTCAGTCGTGTTATTGGTGACACATTGGTAACAATCGTGCCCGCAATTATGGTGATAAAACAATCTACCTCGGTAAGACTTCCTGGAAAAAGTCCTGTTTCAGTCATAGTATCCATGTCATTATAGCCCTCAAGGAGCCTCTCCTGTTGTTTATAGTATTCTGCAACCTTGCGTTGCTTCTCTGAAATCAAAGACAGCAAAAAAAAACTCTCAAAAAGAAAACCATTTCACAAAGACAAGATTGAATTAAAGTAAAACATATAGTAAATAAAACAGTTGAATAACAATCTCATATAGCAGTGACACATTTAAAAAACCAGTTGGTTCAGAAGCTAGATCCAAGTATTATCTACAACTGTGCAGTTAAACTAAGCAAAAAAAAGCATGTTAGTTACAAATTCTTCTCAAAGAACCTCAAATTACTAACAAGTGATGTTAAATTTTTTAAAATCACAGTTAGTAATAAAAGTTCTAATAAAACCAAACGCAAAGTATAACAGTAGATAGTCTCGTTTTCAAGTAGGTAGTTCGGTTGATGATCTAAGCCATACTAAAGAAGTTTAAAGCACATTTGCTATTATAAAAAGTAGATGGTCCAAAATTTTATAAGTGGACAACCTTTTGCATATTGCATATACTTTAAGAAAAGATAAAGGGTATTAGAGGCTGATCCTCAAAGGGATTATGCTCCAATTTTTTAACTCAACATATCACTTAGTAAGTGGTAAAAAGACACATTCGAGTTATGAATTACACCTTTTGCTATGAAGCACAAGCACTGGACACAGCACGGACACAGACACCGATAATTTGAGAAAATGACATAATTTGATGTAATCATGTGTTGGTATCGGATGCCGAACTGGAAAACACTTAATCCGAGGAGTGTCCGTTTTGTTATTGTTGATTATTGAATTAAAAAGAAACTTATGGTATATTCTGTTACTCAAAAGGGATATCTTTAGAACCCTACTAAAACTAACAATCCAAATTCCAAACATAAACGGAAAAACCAACACACTCAACCCATATATTCTCACCCTCACCAAGAAGACTGCAAAAAAAAAAAAAACCAACCACTTAATAATTATTCAACAATATGAAACCAACCCAACACTTAGCGACTATAGTATATCATATATGACTATATGAGTACATGGTTCATATAGGCACGTAATTGGTGAAAAGGTGATACACCAACACAATCAAAATAAGAATAAATAGGGAACACAAAAACTTTTCCTACAATCACATACACAAAAGCCGACACCGACACCAGACACGACAATGATGGTGAAAAAAAATATACGTTATTGACGGACACTAACACTAATACACATTCGGTATGAAGTGTTGAGACAACAAAAAGTACTGGAAACAACATAAAACTCGTGATTAAACATTAACGAAAACAAAATCGAAAAATGAAAACTGAGAGTGTATTAATATTTGAGAGTAATGCATTGAAATCTTCAACTGCAACTGTTGTGATTAGTGACAGAAAACTTTTTATTTAGACTACGAAGTGTTGTTTAACATAAGAGATAAAAGAGAAAAAAATAAGTTGACACCTATGAACGACACTAACACATAGACACTGGTAATAATTTCTGAAAATGACAAAATTGAAAGTTATCACATAGTGTTTGTGTCAGACACCGACACAAGGACACATCTTTGGAAGAAGAAAACGAAGAAAGAAAGAAAGGAGGATTACTATACTTACTGTTACCGGGTTTGCGAACAAGGCCACTGAAAGTGAAAGAACGTGGTTGACGGTTATGATGATGATGGTGATGATGATCATGGTGATAATGTGGTAACTTAAACTCCTTCACATTCAGTTTCCATGATGATGAAGGTTCAACTCTCACACTTTCTCCGGTGGCGCCGCCGTCACTCTCCGACATGTTTTACAGGTTATATAAAACGTAGTAACTACCTTTTGTTCTGAATAACTTCACTTATATAGAGAGCGATATATATAGAGAAGAAGAAGCAACGGATGGAAAAAAAAATAAAGAAAAAAAACCAGAGATTTTGAAATTGAACCGTCCGGTCTGAAGTGAACCAGTCATTCTGGTTCGGTCAAATTCTGTAGACCGTCGTTTCAAAAGATTGACTTCTGTTTAATAAATATTATATTAAAGATTTAAAGTTACTACCAATTTTTTTTTCCTTGGAAAATCATAACTAGTCAAACTTGAAAAAAAATAATACTCCACTGATCCTTTTTACAAGGGACAAATTGATCATCTAAAGTTGATGTATTTGGTTCATAATATAGATTAAATACATTAATTTTGTCGACGCATTTGTTTCTTATAAAAAAGATCGGAGGGAGTACTCTTTTGAATACAAAATTTTCTACTACTTAAAGAATCTACAAATATAAATTTTGTTTTGAAAATATAAAATCTTATTTTTGATAAAGTAATGATTACACAATTTTTTCATGAAAATTTATTTATTTTAGATGTTTAACCATCACCCTTAGGACACTAGTTAGCATTCTCCTACTTTTTATCGTACGAGAAATAATATTTTTTTTATTTTGTTAAAATAATTTTACAGTATCATATCTTAAATTTTAAAAATTCTGCAAAATAAATTTTAATAATTTTATGGTATCATATCTTAAATTTTAAAATTTAAGATATAATACTCTTTTGAATGCAAAATTTTAAACTTATTTTTTATTTCTCGGAATTTTTTTATTGTACGCGGATACGTGAAATTTTTAAAATTTAAAAATGGAGTAATACTCTTTTGAATGCAAAAATGTCTACTTTTGTTTTTCTTAACATGACCTTGTTTTTTACCCCTTCTTATTTTTTGAGGTCAAATAGTCTCCTAATTAGATTTACACACTTTTAAAGTATGAAGAATTGAGACATTCGAGATTCAAACATCAATCACGATAAATCATGTTTATGATAGCTACACTAAGTTAGGACTTACCAATTTTCTTCAATAAAAAAAGTTTTCTTCAATTATTATTAAAGTAAAAGGATGATTATATGTGTACACCATTACTTTTTTTTTTTTGAACACTTCATTTTTTTTTCCCTCTAAATCTCTTCAAATCACTCTCTCTATGTAACATAACTCAAATCTTTATGTTCATTAATTATAAACTAGAATTTGATAAAGATAATAAATGAAAATTATTGTGAAATGTTTAAAGATAATATTGTGAATTGTGTATCATATCTTAAATTTTAAAAATTCCGTGTATCCATGCATTCATATTGTATCACACCTGTAGTGCGTATTCAAGCTTTGTAGCTCCATCCACTACACACATAACTAAGCCAACACACAACTTCACTTTATATGTATTAGAGGAAAATCGACATTCAACGAGCTCTGCCATGCAAACTACCTAAAGGGTCTGACATGGTCTGCAGTTGGAAGACAAACTAGCCAATAGCCACCACGTTTAAAATGACAACTAGAATGACTCTTTTTTCAACCTTCACTATCTTGTTATATATTGATGATCAAATTTAGACAAGTGTACCAAATCGTTTACCAAGTAATAAAGTGATAAGTAGAATACCGTATCCACGATCATTGTCGTTCCAACTAGGAAATTCACGTTACTTATTTGAGAACAATAAAACCATAAATAAAAACAGTTAAATAAAAGATAAAAGGGGTTTTGCAATTTAGTCTGTTTGTGCAGAGCAAGAGTTAAGGAGTAACCCGTTTTGATTGCAGAATGTTAGCGGTGGTTGGGATTCTTCGAATCCCCTCTATTCATTTGTTGGAATTAATTAATGGTCTAGCATTATTCAGACAATTGTTTTACATTTTATATTCAAAAGATGAGTTCGTGGGGTTTTATTTCCTATCAGCTATCGAGTTGCACCTACTGATCACACGGGTTTGTACATGTGGGACCTTACTCTCTGAGAGGTTTAGATTTATTCCCCTCCAGCTATTGAGTTGCAACCTTACACCGGAGTTTCTACACGGGTTAGTGCTTAGGGTCGACAATTATGTAGGAAAATGTACCTTCGCGCATAGAGGTATGTGGGGTTCTTACTCTATCAGAGGTAATTGAAACAATGACTTAAATTAGGGTTACCTAAATTCTCAATGGTCCTAAAAGTTCCCTCGTCAATTGAATCTTAGAAGTTCATCTTACATACTCTCCCACTCGGTAGTTCTACAAACCAACAATCCTATCTTGTTTACCATACCAAGGATGAAAGGAGAATAAAGTTACTATGCTAATTTAATTCCTTGAAGTTACTACTGTTTCCTTAATTAGTGTAATCGTTATCTTAGTTACTTTCTGATTGAGGTAGATTTTCACTAATATTAAGTATGTCACTTCCTTAAGTACCGTTATCTTAGGGTTGATTCGCATTATGAAGAAATAAATAATTCGCATAATAAAAAACTTAAATTAAATAATCCAGCAAATAAAATAAAGGTTCATCTTAGAACCCTACCCTAATAGGGTTTAGTAACTCATGGTAAGCAAAGACAAATTACAAAATTAATAAAACATATCCTAGAGACTTAAAGTGAGGAGAGACTCCTCCCTTAAAGCTCATAGTGCTTGCCTTCCTCTTGAACCGCTTCGTTCTGAATGAAAAATTATGAATGAGAGGAGAATTTTTCCACTTAAAAAGTGGAAAAAGCAGTTTTGACCCGTTCCCAACATGCCTCAGGTGCATGACTGGGCACATAGGCATAAAATGGCTTATCCTACTGACTTGTAACATAAAGCTGCTCTAAGAGTCTTAAGATATCTCAAACGTTCCCCAGGCAGAGGTTTATTCTTTCCTCAATCTTCTGATTTGTAGCTACTTGGTTTTAGTGATGCTAATTTAGGAGGATGCGTTGATACCAGAAGATCTATATGTGGGTATTGTTTCTTCATTGGAAAGTCCTTAGTATCATGGAAATCCAAGAAGCAACCAACTGTTTCATGTTCTTCGCAGAAGAAAAATAAAGAGCTTTAACTTCAGCTACAAGGGAACTCCAATGGATGTGTTTTCTGCTTCATGACTTGAAACAAGCCCCATCATGTTTGCATGTGCTCTATTGTGACAATCAAAGCACCTTGCATATCTCTGCCCAATCCCATGTTTCATGAGAGGACCAAACATCTTGATATAGATTGTCACTTGGTATGTGATAAGATTCAAGCAGGAGTTATGTGTTTGCTTCCCATTACTTCCCAACATCAAACTGCTGATGTGTTACTAAAGCACTTGGACCTAACCAATTCCATGACTGCATTGTCAAGCTTGGAATGGTAGATATCTACCAACCTTTAGCTTGCAAGGGGGTATTAACATATAAAGAAGAAGAGAGGAATACTACTTAGCTTACTACGCAAGTAACTCACTAGATTAGATTTCATTTCCTTGTAATTTCATGTACATTTAGATTACATTTAGTTAGTTAGTGTGTGCTAGAACTAAGCTAAGTGTATAAATACTTTCATCATGTACATTGAGATCACATTGAATGCATAACAGAGTTTCTGTTTCTCAAGCTTTCTTCTTCTCTCTCCCATGGTGGATTTTTGCTTAGATATGCATTGGAGGAAAATCAATATTCAACCAGCACTGCCATGCAAACTACCTAAAGGGCATGACATGGTCTGGAGTTGGAAGACAAACTAGCCAATATCCACCACATATAAAATGACAGCTAGAATGATTTTTTTTCAACCTTCACTATCTTGTTATATATTGATGATCGAATTTAGGCAAGTGTACCAAGTCGTTTACTAAGTAATAATGTGATAAGTAGAGTATCATCACGTAACTTATTTGAGAACAATAAAATAATAAATAAAAACAATTAAATAAAAGATGAAAGGGGTTTCACAATTTAGTATGTTTGCACAGAGCAAGAGTTTAGGAGTAACCATTTTGAATGCAGAATATTAGGGACAATTAGGATTCTTCTAATCCCCTTTATTCATTTGTTGGAACAAATTAATGGTCAAGCATTATTCAGATATTGGTTTTACATTTTCTATTCAAGTGATGAGTTCGTGGGGTTTTATTTTCTTTCAGCTGTCAAGTTTCACCTACTAATCACACGAGTTTGTACGTGTCGGAACTTACTCTCTGAGATGTTTGGTTTTATTCCCCTCCAGTTATCGAGTTGCAAGCTTACACCAGAGTTTCTACACGGGTTAGTGCTTAGGGTCGACAATCTTGTAGGGAGATGCACCTTCGTGCATAGAGGTATGTGGGGTTCTTACTCTATCAGAGGTAATTGAAACAATGAATTAAACCAGGGTTACCTAAATTCTCAATGGTTCTAAAGGTTCCCTCGTCTATTGAATCTTATAAGTTCATCTTACATACTCTCCCACTCGGTAGTTCTACAAACCAACAACCCTATCTTGTTTACCATACCAAGGATTAAAGGAGAATAAAGTTACTATGCTAATTTAATTCCTTGAAGTTACTACTGTTTCCTTAATTAGTGTAATCGTTATCTTAGTTACTTTCTAATTGAGGTAGGTTTTCACCAATATTAAGTATGTCACTTCCTTAAGTACCTTTATCTCAGGGTTGATTCACATTCTGAAGAAATAAATAATTCGCATAATAAAAAAACTTAAATTAAATAATACAGCAAATAAAATAGAGGTTCATCTTAGAACCCTACCCTAATAGGGTTTAGTTACTCATGGTAAGTAAAGACAAATTACAAAATTAATAAAACATATCCTAGTGACTTAAAGTGAGGAGAGACTCGTCCCTTAAAGCTCCTAGTGCTTGCCTTCCTCTTGAACCGCTTCATTCTGAATGAAAAATTATGAATGAGAGGAGACTTTTTCCACTTAAAAAGTGGAAAAAGCAGTTCTGACCCGTTCCGTGCATGCCTCAGGCGCATGACTGGGCACATAGGCATAAAATGCCATTCCCTGGGCGCATGGCTCATGACCTAGGCACATGGGTGCTATTTTCTTGCGTGTAATCACTTGTTTCTTTGACTTTTGGGTGTTTCCTTCCATATAAGATGTCTTGGAATTTGGGAACAGAATTCTGTTGGAACAAGGGTGTTTCACAAGTCACCTATTGAGTTTTAACAATAACAAGGTATTAAAAATAATCAATTGGACATGCTAAACAATTTGTTCAAGTGTGCAGGATCCATTATCAAAGTACTATTCTTAGAGATTCTGATTGAACAAGTTCAAGAGCAAAGGAATTTA
>Ga0315913_1003800_pt1 | contig 18165 bp, 12 predicted proteins | sample MpolsnodulesMG_FD_207736 | JGI IMG/M metagenome (GOLD analysis project Ga0315913, IMG submission 207736) | Medicago polymorpha root nodule microbial communities from Los Angeles, California, United States - small nodules | ecosystem: Host-associated > Plants > Roots > Nodule | place: USA... | reverse complement strand
AGCACAAAAAACTTTGTTTATATTTAGTTGTTAAACTATAAGACAAAATAAAGCATGACATATAGGGTATATAAAGATGATTTAGTGGCCGAAGTGTGAGAGTTAAGAAGCAAAGTGATAAAGAAGTCACAAATTAAATATCTGAATAACACAAAAACTTTGTTTATATTTGATTGTTAAACTATAAGACAAGAATAAAGCATGACATATAGGGTATATAAAGATGATTTAGTGGCCGAAGTGTGAGAGTTAAGAAGCAAAGTGATAAAGAAGTCACAAGTTAAATATCTGAATAATACAAAAAACTTTGTTTATATTTGGTTGTTAACCTATAAGACAAGAATAAATCATGACATTTATGGTATATAAAGATGATTTAGTGGTCGAAGTGTGAGAGTTAAGAAGCAAAGTGATAAAGAAGTCACCAATTCGACTTCAACATAATACTAACAATACTAAAATTAGTCGTTCATAACAGCTAGCATGGTTGAGAGATAGATTTGGTGGTCAGGCGATAATGTATGACAGATAATTGAGTTCAGCAAGTCAAACATACCGATAGTATGTGTGGTCTAACAAATCATCGATAAACTCAATTAACTCACATACTATCTTTGAATATCTTATTCAAATCTGATTTATGAGGTGAGGATTATCCACTGCTTATAAACATATTTTTATATCATATCTTTTCGAATGGTGCCACTATTAACAACAAGTGGGCATGACTATTTGAGGTGAAGAGGTGCTGGGACTATATTGACTTGCAGGTATTGTGGTCATAAGATATTTGACAAATTGGAAGGAGTGCTCCAGAAAGTGTGTGGATACTCCTTGTTGAAGTGGAATTTATTTTTATGATGCTATCTTCAAGTAGTGCAGAAGCGAGAAAATAACGGATTGGGACTTTATTGGTGTGCTGACATGGGCGCTATGGTTCAGTAGTTATATTCTTCCTCTTCTTGACTTCTTTGCAGTGGACTGATTTTTTGTGAGATGGACTTTTGGTTGGATACACAAATTGGTCATGGAAATAGTGAATGCGAATTCTAATCATGTACGATGTACAAGTGAGATAAATATTGCATTATATATAAATTAATTTTCATCATAAGTTCAATAAATTCGCCATTCAATCAAATAGGATAGGATATGATTTATTAACCTAAAAGACACATATGTTTATGATGTAAGACCGTTTTACTTGCAAAATTTTCAGTACCAAAAATTGATGTTACATACCTAAAATTTTCTGTCCCAAATCCAATATTAAAAACACGTGACATTATACGTGAATTTCATATGAATGTCTAATAGAAGACAATGAAATAGTGTCAAGAATAACAACAAACCAATACTCTAAGAGTGTGTTTGGATGAGGTAATTGGAAAATTTTAAAGAATTTAGAATTCTAGGTAATTCAAATGATTCAATTAAAATGCTTTCATTTCTGATACTTTTGTTTAGATGGAGTAATAAAAAAATTCATTGTCATATTTTTGGGCAACTTTTGTTAATTTTAATTTTTTTTGGCCAAATTTGAAAATTGAAATAAAGGGTCAAGTTGTAAATTTTAAAAAATTTGAGGGGTCAAATTATAATTTTTGAAAAAGTTGGAAATTTATTGGGCTCAAATTGGAAAATTTGAGGACCAAAATGCAAAATTTGAAAAATTATAACAATGAAGAATTTTGAAATTCTTAACTTTTAGTTGTCATTTGAAATTCTCTAAATTTAACTTGAGGAAAATATTTCATAAATTTCTATCATTTTGAAAATTCTTCAAATTATTATCCAAACAATGAAATTCACCTCAAAGTATTTAGATTCTCTCAAAACATTCTCCCATCAAAACACACTCTTGGAAGTTTGGAGGAGAGGGGAAAGAAAGATTTTGGGGGGAGAGAAATATAGAGGAAAATTAAGAAATCTTTTGTATTTTTTGAAAGAGTATTTTTTTAGAGAGTTACAAATTAATGATTATGATTAATATATTTTTAATTTTAAGAGAGTATTATAACAACATATATTAAATTTGAAGAATTCATATAAACCTTCCTAAATCTCCCAAAACTCTCATCATATAAACTTTTCAAAATCTCCCAAAACTCTCGTCTAATACCATTTTTTATTTCCCTCAACTAAAAAGTCATAAAACTCTTCCTCTTAATGTCCTCTGTCTTTTCCACTGTCGTGATTCAACAACTTGTTGATAAAAATCCAAAGTGTTTTATGTTGAAGTGATATTTCACCACGACAACCATTTCTTTTTATTTTTTCCACTCTTTGTATGGGCTGCGCCGGGTGCACTATACTGACAGCCAATATTATGTTGTCAAAATTGTCCCCCCTTAGTCAATTATGATTTTTCTTGAACCATTGTATATCAAATCAAACACCCCTTTCCATTACTATATAATATATTACATATTCCACACAAGACCATCGTTTATCTCTCTTTTGTCTTCACTAATACTATAACACATTTAATTTCTTCCCTCTAAGACCAACTTCAAGATAACAACATGCGACCACAACACATCATCCTTACCTTAACAATCACCTTGTTGTGTTCATGGAGCTTAACAAAAGCTGATCCTCAAACACATTTAATCAACAAAGGTTGTAGCCAATACAACGCAACAAACTTGACCAATTTCTACCAAAATCTAAACGCAACTTTGTTAGACATAAAATCACAAGTAGGAAATAATAGCAAGCATTTTGCCACAGCACAATCAGCTAGAGGAGCAAATCCTGTTTATGCTTTGTTTCAGTGTAGGAATTATCTCTCTAATTCTGATTGTGCTACCTGCCTCGCCGTCGCCGACGCACAAATTCGGAATTGCTCCGCTGGTTCCAACGGTGCCCGTGTTATTTATGATGGTTGCTTCCTTAGGTACACCTCTACCAATTCATTCTTCAACCATATTATATTATTATTATGATGTTTTTTTTTATTTTTAAATAATTCATATGATAAGGTTGGCATGTCGATATATTTACGTTCACACACAAATGTTAAGATGAATTAAATTAGTACAAAACTTAGATACAATTTCTTAAGTGCTTTTTGTATCTAAAAATACAATTTTTTTGGAGATAACAAACTTTGAGAGAATTATGAATTTAAGAAAATCATGGTGAATTTAGTTAAGAAGCATACGAAAAAGAACTAAGGAATTGTACCTAAGTTTTTTCCATTAAATTATACTGGTTAGTTGGTTAAATTAATTATTTAGTTTAATATAATTATGAATTAATAATGTTTACTAAAATTTAATTGTGTGTCGTGTTTAAATATTGGCTGTTATATATACTTTATGTATGTTTTGATGATAATTCCATTTTGATTTAGTTATCAGATATCACTATCACTGTATACATATAAAAAAGTAAAGTCTATAGAATTATTTGATAAAATCACGTCATGGGGAATTAGAAGAAGAATTGTTTAATGGTTTTCGTGTCTAAGGTGTGGGCTGCCGGCAGGGAGTCGGCGCATCTTTAATTTGGTCTTCGATCGATGTCATATAACTCAAGTTTCCCTTATCTATGTATTACCTCCCTCCCTCTCTTATCATAATAAGGACTTCTTTTTAAGCAAACGAACTAGATTGTTGAGGCCTCATGCATATTTACTGACACCCTAAAAACTACCGCCTATAATTTACAACACTCGAATAAGTATATTAATTAAATAAAAGAAAAGGAAAGAGATAAATAACTCAACTAGTTTGAACTAAAATTAAAGAGTTAAAGGGCAAATGTTTAAGTTATGTCAAAGAGAAAAAACTAACATAATAATTAACATATTAATATTAATTATTTCAAAATAAAAATAAAAATTAACATACTAATATTTGTCATTAAAAAAAACATAAATAAAAGGAAAAAAACTTGAAAGATTAGGCCAAAATCCAAATAAATAATACTAGTGTATACAGAATTGCCTCATTATAAACCTCACTAAGAAAATTTATTGGGATAAAACATTGGTGAAAACAAAAAGTGGATTAATAAACGTCATAAGCTAAAAACATAATAAAAATTTAAGTAGTGCTAAGGGTGTGTTTGTTTCAAGTTTACAAAATTTATTCTTAGAAATAACATTCATTGGAATATAAAGAAGGGAATTTTATTCCAAAGTATTTAGGAAAAATATATTTGGTTAACTTTATAATAATCATAGGAACCATAAAAATAAGGATTATAATAGGTAACTATTTATGAATTTATTCCCATCTCCATGGGAACTTTATTCTCACCCTTTTCTCGGGAATAAAATTCAGTAAACTTGTAACAAACATAGGCATATATATTCATATCATTTTATTCTCGGAAATCAACAAATATAACTTGAAACAAACACACCTAAGTATTCATCAACAAAAATATTTATCTGATACCTTTGAGTCACTCCAGTTGCTGAAGTAGTGCTGAATTTGTAGTCAACTATAATAGTTGAAATTATGGTTTTTGTACTCTTAACTTACCCGTTATGGTATGTTTTTTTATTGGAAAATGCTAACCGGTAGTAATTAATGCATTAACAATTGTGTAATTAATACTAAAATAGTAAAAAATGTTTCCTTTTATGATTATAATTTTCTTTTTTAGCATCATTAACCAGTGTCCGGAGGCACCGGTTAACATGACCCTTTTTTTATTATAGTTGTTCATTCATTTGAATTTCGTAATCAGATAGATATCACTATTTATAAGGAAAAAAACACTATATTTTATAAATAATTTTGGTAAGAACACGTCGGGGGAATTAGAAGAGATACAAAAATTATGTGGGAATTAGAAGTGATATTATTTTTGTTTATGTCCGTAATTTTTTATTTTTTTGTTTATGCAAAATAATATTGTTTGCTTTTATTAACAATAATAAATAGTACTATTAATCCATTATTCAGGGTTTACGTTTTGTTACAACTCAAATCAAAGCATAATTAAATGTGATGTTAAATGCTACCAGTTGACTCTAGCATCATTATATTTTGACATTTTGAGCCGTGCAACGTTAATGCTAAGGTGTCACTATGGGGTGATGAACGATGAGTAACGACTAAAAATGAGAGATGGTTGCCCCATACCATACCATTATTACCTTGCCTCAGAAAAATGATTACTAGTTTTATTATCTTTTTTTATTTTATTTTTCTTTGAGATCAATGATTGTAATGCTAGAAGGTTTGAAATGTTGTCAGGTATGAGAGCAATGGATTCTTCGACCAAACAACTCAACCTGGAAACAGTATGATATGTGGAAGCCAGGCAGCAAATGGAGCCACTGCTTTTAATGCAGCTGCACAACAAGTGCTAGAGAATCTACAAACTGCAACACCCAAAATTCTTGGTTTCTTTGCAGCTACCAAGACACAAGTTGTTGGAACTGGAAATGCAATCTATGCTATAGCACAATGTGCTGAAACAGTCACTCAAAGTGGTTGTTTAGATTGCTTGACAGTTGGATTTACCAACATACAGAGCTGTTTTCCTAATACTGATGGTAGGGCATTTGATGCTGGTTGTTTTATGAGATACTCAGAGAAATCCTTCTTTGCTGATAACCAGACCATTGATATCACACCCTTCTTAAAACAAGGTATATTTAGGATGCTTTCTTTATTTGGATTTTAGATGAAGTGTGAATAGGAAAATTGGCTCTCAAGTTGTAAACATCGGTCGAAATAGTTTTATGATCTTTTCAAAATGGTAAATATATCATCAAACTGTAAAATATCATTTAAAGTGATTCCTTTGTTAACTTTTATTCGTTAGGGACTATGACGTGGCACGTTGACCTAAAATATCATGTTACACGGTCCCACATTAATGTCAACTTATTTGGGACCAATTTAACTTTGAAATTTAAGTCATCTGATCTGAGATATAAATTTATCTGTATTTGCAATTATGCACGGGCTAATTGCTGGTTAATTAAACCATAAAAGACCTATTTCCATACGCAAATTAGTATGTGGTGTGGCAACATTGATGCGGGGCCAACGTGAAAGGGTCACATATTCAGGTAACTTGCAACGTCATGGTCTCTAGTCTCCAACGATTAAAGCTAATAGAGAGACTATTTTGACCTACAAATCTACAATTTTTTTAATTGCCAATTCGTAAAAAAACATGAAATGCTTACAATTTCGAGAACCAATTCTCCTATTGAGTATATTTTGGTTAAAATGGCAAAGTTGGTGCTTACACTTTGTACACTAACATCTAAAATAGAATGTGATTTGAATTAAAGTTAACTGTGTTTTCTTATCTGCCTTTTCGAAGAAAAAAAAAAACTGTGTTTTCTTATCTTGCAGGAGGCTCAAGTAAGAAAGGGGCCATTATTGGTGGTGTTGTTGGAGGTGTGGCCCTTGTTGTGATCCTCCTTGCACTTTTTGCTTGGTTTAGGCTCAAAAAGAAACCCAAGAGACTTCCTAGAGGTGAGATGTTTTGGAAAGTCTTTTAATCCATGATCATGATTTCTTACAAAAGAAGATACAAGATTTTCAAACTATCACTTGCTAGAAATTTCTTCCATTTAATGTTAACAAGATTTTCAAATCCCTTGTTTACATTTCCTAATGATGTTTTCCTTATCAGGTGACATATTGGGAGCAACTGAGTTGAAAGGTCCAGTTACTTACAGGTATAAAGATTTGAAGTCTGCAACAAAAAATTTTAACGATGAAAATAAACTAGGAGAAGGAGGTTTCGGAGATGTATACAAGGTATACTTAGTTTATTTGAACATTTTTATTTTATTTTATTATTACATGTTCACAAAGAAGCATGCATGATCTTGTCCATTTTGGAACAGGGCACTCTAAAAAATGGTAAAGTAGTTGCTGTCAAGAAATTGATTCTAGGCAACTCCGGAAAAATGGATGAACAATTTGAAAGTGAAGTGAAGCTCATAAGTAATGTTCATCACAGGAATCTAGTTCGGCTTCTCGGATGTTGCAGTAAAGGCCAAGAGAGAATCCTTGTTTATGAATACATGGCAAACAGCAGCCTTGACAGATTCTTATTTGGTAAAATTCATGTCAATCTTCCTATTGAAGCATCTTGTGAATCTCAAAATAATATTTTTATCCGAGTTTAATCGGCATGCACTATCAGTATAAAATCGTATTACAAATGCATCCAATCATATCTCGCCACATAGATATTTGTCGAGACTCGAGAAATTTTAGGAATTAATTATTAATTATACAAAGTAACATAGTAGTGAAATATGATTGGATGCATGTGTAATTATTTTATTTTTTACATTTTGTATACTGACACTGACATTGTATAGAAATTAAATCCTTTTAACTTTGGTAACAGGTGAAAATAAGGGTTCCCTCAATTGGATTCAAAGGTATGATATAATTTTAGGCACAGCAAGAGGTCTATCCTATCTGCATGAAGATTTCCATGTTTGCATCATACATAGGGATATAAAGACTAGCAATATCCTCTTAGATGATGATCTTCAGCCTAGAATTGCTGATTTTGGATTGGCAAGACTTCTACCAGAAGATCAATCTCATGTTAGCACAAAATTTGCAGGAACATTGTAAGTCCAAAAATGTTAACTTCTATAAAGATGTAGCTGTAAAAAAATTGAGACATTTTAATGTTAACATCCACATTCTACATATAAATACTCTTCTTTATCAACTTGTTAGGGGATACACTGCACCAGAATACGCAATCCATGGTCAGTTATCAGTGAAGGCTGATACCTACAGTTTTGGTGTTGTAGTCCTAGAAATCATAAGTGGCCAAAAGAGTAGTGAGTTGAGGGATGATGTTGATGGTGAATTCCTCCTTCAAAGGGTAAGAAATTTCATAGAACTTCATTAGTAACTTAGGGATAAGTAAAAATCCCAAAAGGGTTCTATATTTAGGAACCGAAATGTTTTCTCAAGCCGAACAGATCTTTAGATGATTGAGTCTCATTTTCTTTTTCACATGCTAAATGAACATGGATTTTTACTTTAATAGGCATGGAAACTATACGAGGAAGGTAGACACTTGGAGTTAGTTGACAAGACATTGAACCCTAATGACTATGATGCAGAAGAAGTGAAGAAAGTTATCGAGATTGCTTTGCTTTGCACTCAAGCAACAGCTGCTACAAGGCCAACTATGTCAGAAATAGTAGTTCTACTCAAAAGCAAGAACTTCATGGAGCATATGAAACCAACCATGCCTGTATTTGTTAACTCTAACTTGAGGCCTCGGACCGATACCTCTACCTCTACTGCTTCCTCTACATCTAATGCTACTGCTGCCACTTCTATACTATCAGCTAGATGAATATATTGAATTGGAGAGTGGATGTTCAGTTAAGGGATTCGAGGTTTTGAAGTTGAAGTGAATACAAAAATGAAGGAAAAACAGAAGAGGATTTTCTCCAATATTAACTCTTATAACTTGTACATTTTTTTATACAAATACCAAGTATATTGTGAAATTGTACTAGTGAGATGCTATTTCATATAAAGAAGAATGGCCACTGAGATGCTTATTTGATTGTTTATGTGAACATAATGGATGATTTTGTTGAAAATGAAGCATTTAGTGAGGAAAGCAAAACTAAAATACATTTTTTTAAATAATAAATATTACTATAATTAGAGTATTTGTTGTGAAAGTGACTCAAAATTGGAGAAATTGAAGTTTGCTGAATCTATCAAAATCGGGGCCCGAATGGAGCTGTCCGGGGCCCGAATTTGAGTGTTGTTTTTTATCTGTTGGTTCGGCAAAAATCGGTGGCCAAATGGAGGAATTTGGGGCCCGAATTTACCAGCAGAAAATATAACAGAAACGTATTTTTGGGCTGAGATTTTGTTCCATTTTTTGAGGGATACTTTTACTATAAATATAGACATTGTATCAGTGTAAACCTGGAGATAGAGGGGGCTGAAACAAGGGTTTAGAAAGGCAACAACAAAACTAGGGTTTGTATAGAGTTTGTCTCTTTGGCAACAAACACTAGGGTTTGAGGGTTGATTCACCTTGGGAAACACTATTAGGATTGAGTCTCTTGGTTACGGGAAGAGATTGCGACTTTGGGTAGAATTAGGCGGGAGACTTATTCTTGTAAACCATTGATATCTCTTTTGTAAGGTTACTCATCATTATAGTGAAACAGATGGCTGCTCTCTCCCCCAGACTAGGTCAATTTGAACCAAACTGGGTAAACAAATTCTTTTGTGTTCTCTCTTCTTTTCTCTCTCGTTGTTTTCTACTTTTGGCTTGTGTTTATAATTGTTTCATACACTTTGTTTTTTTGGTTGCTTGATTATTCCTTGCTCCACACGTCAAGTTTGTTATTGGTGTGATTTTTTCATCGAATTCACAACAAAAAAATTTTAAACGAAAAAGTTTCAAGATAAAATTAACAAAAATATGGACATAGAAATCAAACTTTGAAATATTTTTTTATGGATAAACTTTTAGTAATGTTCTTAACACGTCTACGAGAAATTGTTCAAAAGCATAAGAGTTTAAACATAATTATACAAATTTGGATTTAATAGGGACTAAAATTGAGTGCATAATTTTTTATAGGGATTAAAAGAACTATTAAAATTAAGGAAGGACTAAACTTTGAAAGTCTCAATTTTATAAGGATCAAAAATATATTTACCTCTTTTATAAAAGACATTTTTTGTGTACAGTATAAAAGACAAGTTCCATTTAATAATAAAATGACAAGTTTGAAAAAAATAATTTATTAATTTTTGAACTTTTTATACTTCTAATTTTTTTTTTTAAGTAAACTGAAATTTTATTTATTGGGATTGTCAAAGTACAATTGAACTTGGATTTAATTAGGCTTGAAAGACATTCTAAACATAATTCAAATTATGTACTTAATAATAAAAAAAAATTAAAAAAAAAAGAACTTTTATTTTCGTTCAAGCCAAGGTCCAATCTTCAAGACTTAGATTTTATTAACCCAAATTAAAGCTAATTAATAAGGCGCCCATCTACATATACCGACTATATGCACTGGTGAAGAGTCGTGATATACAAGATAATACGCTCAGAGCACAAATTAACCCATCACATGATCCAACGATCGCCTGACCATCGAGCTATAAGGGTAAAGCCAACATATCTACTTATATGTAGAGCGTTCCATCCTAAAATAAGGTACACACTCTTATTAAGAAATTCTCCTCAAAGCACATAGAAACCTCATTGGTTTGAGTGTTGGAGTGTCTTTGTATAAAACAACCCTAGCATTGGTGAAGGACAGTCGCCAACCATTATTGAAGTTGCGTAATGTCTCCTTTGATTGGCACTTATGTTCTCCAGCAAGAATAATGGCATTGTCTATGGAATCGAAGTTCTAAGAACATCATTCCCCAAAACCTTTTTACCTTCTAACTACTAAATAGGTACCTAAACCAAAGCACTACTCCATCTATGATATTTGCAAGCATTGTGGTCATCGAATCTCCTATGCCATGCAACACACCTGCACCGATCATTTTTGCGATGAATATGCAGCCACCTTCCAAACATTTGGAGAAACATGTGCCAACACCTATTGACACCCTTAAAAGTCACGAAGATCAACCCATTCTGCATCAGAGATCGTTTGGAAGATCTTTACCTATTAATTAGCCAGGAATCACAAATCCTCGGATAAAAAACTGAAAAAATTGGACCTGGTGGAGAACATACAAAACCACCAATCATTATCACACCTTGTGCACCTTTTTCATGTGCACAACTGGAGGGTACTCCACTAGAAGCAACATAGAAGTCTATCCACAATGACAACGCTTCCAAACACCGGAGACATTGTAGTCCTTCTCGACACAATGATCACCATCATAAACAATAACTCACCCCCTCGTCATGGAGGCGATGGTGGATGTGGAGGGAGCAATCCTCGACCCATAACTCGTGCAGCAGGACGGATCATCATTCACCCCCATAAAAGAAACGGTGACATGCATTAGCCTCTCTAGAATTTTCTGACTGTGAGGATAATTGTTTGAAAATGGATCGTTCGTCAGAAAGATAACCATAGAATCATTTCTTGGACATTCATAAAACCACCTACAATGGAGATATACAAATGGTTAACTGATTTTGGGTTATGTTTAAACTTTTCCGCAAACTCTCTAATCGTCAAATTGAAATGCTTTAGAAAAGAAAATCGCACTGATTTTATTAAGGACAACAATTACGAATGTTTATATCGAAATTTTTTAGTTGTTTTATATAAATTTAAAAAACGCAATATCGTATTAAAAATCGGAGTGTTATACTATTAGAAACAATTTATCTAGAACACCTAAGTTTGATATCTGTCATAAACAATTCTCAAGAATTCAAATTAAGTTGTTCAAGTAAACCATGTCTTTCAATAACAATGGTATACGCATGCTAATCAAAATTTAAAAGCAAGGGGAAGAGGAAAAATAGAAAATCGATCTTGGATATCTATCATGTAGTTAAAGGGGGGACCCTAAGACCAAGTTGGCGATTGAGACTAACCACATGGCATTGTGCATGCAAGACAATGACATATGCCTCTACAGTATAAATTCTTGTGACAATTAACATAAATGGAAATCGAGTGCCCAGATTCAAACATGCATTACTTTATATATCACATTGTTCATTTTTAATCAAACTAGTTTATGAAAATAAATTTATGAACGCTAGTTTAAGTTAATCAAAAGAAAGCTCTTCCACAACACATAGTTTTAATGGAGATGTTCATGCATATCATAATGAGTGTAACAGCCAAACAATCTAACAACTATATATTAATAAGCTTTCTTCAAAACTGCTTTTTTTTTTTAAGAATAAATCAAATGGTCACATGCATTAACTATTTTCTTTACGATTATATAAAGAGAATGAAAAAGTATTATTGTTTCGTTATTTTAAGAAAATAAATATAGGTGCGCCCACAAACTTGAAAACGTGATGGATTATTGAATTATAATTTTCACAAGCATAACCTACAAATAAACATATATATTGAAATAACTTTAACATAGATACTGACGTCACCTTTCAGTATTTTGCATTTACACGAGAATTTCTTTCTCAATAAAATAAAGGTGTTTCTTTTTTTGAAGAAAAAAAATGGAGATTTTTAGCTGCCATATAGTTTGAACTTGGAAGATAGAGTATGTCTTGTCCTACAAGATCACTGGCGTGTGGAAATGCATAATTAATTAAATGTGAAAAGAGTTTGAAGCGTAAGCTTTAATTTTAGAATCGTGCAAGCAATTGTTCATTTAATAGTATGGAAAATAAAATGTTTATAAATTTATGGAAACTAATAAATCCAAAATATAAATTAAAATAATTGTGATTGATTGAATATATCTGACGAAACTAAAAGAGGTTAAGGAGCATCTCTAACTAAGATCATCATCCGATAGCAAAAAGGTCAAAACATGACATGTTAGTCGAATTAAGTACACTCTGCGTTTTAAAATACATATTGCAGTTAACTATGTTACGTGTCAATGCATAATTTTGACTGTTAATATTTTTAATTATCTAAAGTAAAAAATTATAAAAATTTAATATTTTAAAAATATTTGTCGAAACAAATCAAACAATATCTTACATGCTAACATTTGTATTTATATATTAGTTAAAAATTAAAGTTAAAATAAGTCATGTAAATAGTGCACATTATAAAAATACGACATATATTTTAAAATGGAGGGTGTAATTGAATAATTAAATTTACATCAAAAGATGAAGAATGACCCTTGTTGGCGAGAAAATGCACACATGTAAACATGGTCGGTAAAAGTTCTGCAATCAAACAATAAGAAAAGAGAGAAATTGTCTCTTGAAAAAAAAATGATATGTAAAAGTTTCTTTTGCACAACATATAGCGGTGTGTGTTTCTTTCTTTTTTTTCCACAACAACATAGAAAATACATGAACTTGTATTTGTTGTGGTCATAAGTCAAAGCAGTCACGTAGTTAAGCATCATCGGTCATTCGATCTTGATTTAACAGTCCATAAAAGATAGATTTATGACTTCAAATATGTCGAGATTAAATTAGAGTCATTTGATTAAGATCGGACGACTAATGATGCTTGACTGTGTGACTGCAAGGATTTGTCGACTGGAGCAAATTCAGGTCCAAAATACATGTAGTTTACCAAACCATTTTGAAAAGTGAGGAATCACACTTTATTCTCTCATATACACCTATCTAAGAGCATTTGGATGGATGATGGTGAATCTCTTCTAGCTTAACCAATTGTTGTTATAGATTCGAGTTCACCTTTGAAATAACGCAGTATTAAATCTTTTAATGGAGAGTTTTGCCACTTTTTAATTAATGGCAAAAAAAATAAAAATTTGTCACTTATTATGATTCTATCAAATTTGAAGAATTAATCTTTGCAGTTGCTTGTAAAGATATCAATCGTGACGGTGGCTTAATATCAATCAAGTGTGACATGAGTCACATGTGGTATCCAAAGTCCAAACACTACTTAAACCCATGAGCTGCCATTAGCAAACACAAATTGTTATTTCTATTCACTTCAATACAATTTCGTTTCTTTCCATAGTGACAATAACAATGACCACCACCACCACCTATCTCCTCTTCCTTCTTCCAATTCTCATAACCATCACCAGCACCCCATCTTTGGTAGCCGCAGCCGGTAATGGACAATGGCAAGTACTGCAAAAAAGTATCGGCATTGTGGCCATGCACATGCAACTTCTTCGCAACGATCGTAGTGTCATATTTGATCGTACTGACTTTGGCTTATCCAAACTCCCTTTACCCAACGGAAAGTGTCGTCATGACCCCAGAGAAACCACCGTTAAAACCGATTGCACGGCTCATTCGGTCGAATATGACATCAAGTCCAACACTTTCCGTCCATTGTTTGTTCAAACCGACGTTTGGTGTTCATCCGGTAGTGTAAATCCTAAAGGAACACTTGTCCAAACCGGTGGCTACAACGACGGAGACCGAACCATTCGAGTGTTTGATACTTGTAACAATTGTGATTGGCAGGAATTTGACGGCGGACTTGCTGCTCGGAGATGGTATGCCACCAATCATATTCTGCCCGACGGACGTCAGATTATCATTGGGGGTAGAAAACAATTTAACTATGAATTTTACCCTAAAAACGGCATTGGTGCTACAGTTCGTTTGCCGTTTTTGGCACAGACTAATGATGCTGGTGCAGAGAATAATTTGTATCCATTTGTTTTTCTCAATGTGGATGGCAACCTCTTCATCTTTGCAAACAACAGAGCTATACTCTTTGATTATACTAAGGTAGTTATTTTACTTTGCATTGTGTTTGTTAAGGTTGCTTCTTTTTTACATTGAACTAAACTAAAATAGTAGTAGCTACTAGATAGCTTAGCTTCGTATATGTTTTTCTTTTGTGGTTTTAATTATTTGGTGTGAACTTTCCAATTTTGATGTGATCATTAATATTTTGTTTAACTTGAAATTGTATTAAAACAACTAATTTCTTGCACCTCTTTTATATTAAAATTTATTTACATTTGATAATCAATATAGGTAAGCACGAATGTGCATGCGCACACACAAAATAGAGCATCAAATTCATAATTTGAACGTGGAACTAAAAATCTCATGACCCTTATGAGACCGAACTTATGTGTTTCTTCGAAGGAAAATGTGTTAATTTTAAAATTAATAACTATTCATGAAAAGTTTCATATACACATTTATAAACAATTGTGTTTTATTATTGTATATGACAGGGGTGGCCCTGAGGGTGGGTGGAAGGGGCGGCAGCCCAGGGCACGGTTTTATAAGGGGCACCAAAATTATTATTTTTATTTAGTAGTTAGTATTAAATATATATTTCTTTTTAACTCTCTTTGATTAATTCTATTGATAATATGTTTTTAGAGAAACTTGATTTTCAATGAATCATTTGCAACTAAAAATACAAAAGGAAAGATATTCAAATAATTAAAAGTGTATAATTTTATTGATTCGTCTAGGGTACCAAAAATCTTAGGACCGGCCCTGGTAATTCTATTTTTCAAAACCTTCTGGTCTATATAAAATTTGTTTATAAAAAAAATTGTTTATACTACTTTTTATATATTTTATGACGCATAATATATATGTTTTGACAAAAGAAACTTGTGCTTATACTTAATTATTAGTCTTGTTTTGTAACCAAAAAATATAATATTAGTCTTGTTTTTATTTCTGACGTATACTTTGTAACGTTCTACTTTTAATGCATGTCCTCAAAGGTCAAAACTAAGTGTCAACATATTTTTGTTTTCTTCTACTTTTAATTTTTGCTACGTTGGATTGAATGATGTTTTTAACTTGTGTATCAAATTTAACTAGAATGTAGTGGTGAGAACCTTTCCTCAAGTCCCAGGTGGGGACCCTAGGAGTTATCCAAGTTCAGGTTCAGGGGTACTATTGCCATTGAAGAATCTACAATCAAAGTTTATAGAAGCTGAGGTTTTGATTTGTGGTGGAGCTCCAAAAGGATCTTATCAAAAAGCAGCAAAGCGTGAGTTTCTGGGAGCTTTGAATACATGTGCCCGAATCAAAATAACCGACCCAAATCCAACATGGGTTGTGGAGACCATGCCTAGGGCTAGAGTAATGGGTGACATGGTAATGCTCCCCAATGGGGACGTTTTGATAATTAATGGAGCGGGTTCAGGGACAGCGGGGTGGGAATACGGGCGAGACCCAGTTCTAAATCCGGTTCTTTACAAAACTAATAACGCAATCGGATCACGATTTGAATTACAAAATCCATCTCATACACCTCGAATGTATCATTCCACTGCTATTTTGGTTCGTGATGGTAGGGTTCTTGTTGGTGGTAGCAACCCTCACATTGGTTACAACTTTATCAATGTGTTGTTTCCAACTGAACTTAGTATCGAAGCTTTTTCTCCTTCTTACCTTGAACCTCGCTTCTCGAATGTTCGTCCAAGGATTGTGGCTTCTACTTCGGAATTGCAAAAGCACGGTCAAAAGTTGGGATTGCGGTTTCAAGTAAAAACAACATTGGATAAGAATTTGGTATATGTTACGATGTTGGCACCACCTTTTAACACACATTCATTCTCCATGAATCAGAGGTTGTTGGTGTTGGAGTCAAACAAAGTAAATATTGTGGAAGGAACAACATATGATATTGAGGTTACTATGCCGGGTTCACCTATTCTTGCACCTCCTGGATTTTATCTACTATTTGTGGTTCATAAAGAAATTCCTAGTGAAGGAATTTGGATACAAATACTTTAATTTTCAAATGCAATTATGTGGTAAATAATAAATTTGTTTTTATATTATCAAAGAAAGTTTGTTTATTACCTTCTCTAAACTCTGTTATGAGAAAAAATTTAGAGAATTATTTGATCTCATATACAAAAAGAAATTTATAATTTAATTTAAAGGTGTATATGTTGTTAAATGCTTCCTAAAAAAATTGTTGGTTAATGCTTGGTTTACCCTAGTGTTTGTACTTTTTTATATGTTTTTTTAAGGAAGGATTTTTTTATATAAGTTGGTACGTTTAACGTTTCGTCATTTAAAATTTCTCATGCTTGAAGGATATTTAAATAAACTAAAAAAATCAATAAATGAAACTTTACGGTTATGATGTTTATAATTTTTTTTCTTCTTATAATTGAGACTGAAGAAAATATTTTGATTGCCAGTAGCTAGTAAACATGTATGAATCTCCTGATTGAACAATGATATGAGCCAAATTTGGTGAATTGTTTTCGAGTGGGAGTAAACTTTAGAAGCAAGAAAGATGAATAGAAATTAAACAAAAATCAAATGACAAATAGCTCATTTCAAGAAAGTGACAAACACCTAAATAATTATCGAGAAACGAATTGAGTTTCTTTTTTATTAGTCACAATTAGGTCGAGGTTGAATGTATGATACTATGATTGAAAACTATACACAATGCAATGCAATTTATATGCAGTAAAGAGGTTGAGGGGAAAAAAATTGAATTTACATTCTCTAGATGGAGGAAGTAACTTTAGATTATTTTATTTTTTTTGACAGGAAGTAACTTTAGGTTATAAAGTAAGTATTATGAAAATAAATTATTAACCATTTTTCTCATAAGATTGTTAAACTAATAAGACTTTTTTTTTGACAAAAACAAAACGATATTCATTCATTCAAATTGATATAATACATCAGAATCAACATCGCTAAAAACGTAAAGGATGAATTTGCGAACAAACTCACAACATCCAAGTTAATAGCATATAACGGCAAAATGCCTACAAAAAATATGATGAAATCTAAATCATCAGAATACCCGTGCTTTCGGATCTGCAACGTTGGCGTCCAAATCATAAATTGAATTTGTGATTGACTGAAGCTGGTCTTTCAATATGAAACAAACGAACACCACAACAAGACGCGAAATCAAACAACGCCGCACTCAGACGATGAAATCACGAAAAGACACAAAAGAAAACACTTATATATGTGGAAATCACTTGTTTAGATTAAAAGAAATGAGAAAAATGATGCAGAGGAATGACCTAAAACCACCCCTCCTCGACGAGTGAAAGAGAATGAAAACTTAGAGAGAAGTTGTAATTTAAACTAATAAGACATGATTGTTTCAATTTACACTTTATTTACTTAAGAAGAGTCAAATCCAAAAAAATAAACTAGACAAAAATTGAAGGTCAAGGACTTTAAGCCCTAGGTCGATGTTCATGCATCCTTCTATTATATTTCCTCTGCTTTGTTTGCCGGTATCTTAGAGGTGTCCTTTTTGAAGGACCAATTTCCTTCTTCTTTCTTCTTCTTGTTTTGACTCAACTAGTTTCCTCCTTCTTGGTTTTCCTTTTCCTACTTTAAATATCACATAACAAAAAAAAGGTGATATTTACTTTAATAATAAGCATAAATGTACATACTCATAATAATAAACTTTGTTATATTGAATTTTCAAAAGAGGAGATTGATATTTAAATTAATAATTAAAATATTTTTTCCCTCTTAAAAAAGTATAACTTAATATAAAGTAAAAATCTATGTTCCTTCCCTACTTAATTTCAAAATGTTCACAACTAAAAATTTATTCATATAAATATTTTTCGCCGAATATGTTACTTTATATTTTTTTTT
>Ga0315913_1003799_pt1 | contig 18166 bp, 10 predicted proteins | sample MpolsnodulesMG_FD_207736 | JGI IMG/M metagenome (GOLD analysis project Ga0315913, IMG submission 207736) | Medicago polymorpha root nodule microbial communities from Los Angeles, California, United States - small nodules | ecosystem: Host-associated > Plants > Roots > Nodule | place: USA... | reverse complement strand
ACTCAAACCAACCATCAAACTCACAACCAAAAACAACTGAACCAAATGCAATAGATCAACTGGTCAGTCACTATTCTGGTGAACTGCCTGAAGTTGAATCTGAACTTCAGAAAGCCTCTGAAGTAGCTTCTGATGAAGTTGCTTCAGAAAGCCCCCAACAACAATAACCTGAACCACAAATAGCCCTAAAAAAAAATCCAAATCATTCCTGAATATGTTGAGTCTACATGTACTGAAGAGGTCCGTGAACCAGAAGCAACTAAAATGGAGATTAACTTAACCAATTCCTTCCCCACTTCTGCTTCTGATGACATGTCAGAAACCAACATTCCAACAACAACCCCAACACAATCTATAAACAACCAACCATCATCATCACACCTAGCCATACAACCCATCATTCCTGCTAAACCAGATAAAATTCCATTCCCACCAACCATGTATCTGGATTCAACTCTATTAGCAGATGTTTGTAATAACATATTTTAGGAGCTCAATAGGCTAACTCAAACAAGACATGATCTTATTCATGATCAAAACTATGAGCAGTCTTGGAAGAGACTGAAGGAAAGGACTGACAATGTCTTGAATGCTCTTCAAAGAACATGCATAGATGATCAAGACACTGCTCAGCAGAAGCTCAAAGATTGGCTGAAGGGAGTTACCAGCAATCTTGAAGAAGTAAGAGTCTTGAAGACTTGGGTGAAGCATCCCCTCTGCTTAAGGCAAAGGAATGAAACTGACTTCATTCCAGCTGGAATTCACCCAAGGGAGCTCAATGTGAACTGGTTGACAAGGATGAATGTCAAACAAGTATCACTAGGACTAGCTGTGCTGCAAAGGAATGTTGAACTGGAAAATGAGAATAGGCAGCTGTAGAAAGAACTTCTAGAGCAAAAGCTACGTCTGATAGAGTACAAGGCATCTACAGAAGCTAAGCTTGAAGAAGCTAGAATCAGAGAAGAGAAGCTGATTCAGAGCAATGAGGACTTCAAAAGAGATATGAAGAAACAGTCTGAAGAGACAAACAGGATTATGAAGCAACAGTTTGAAGAGACCAACATGATGATGAAACAAATGATGGAAATGTTTCAGAAACAAGCCCAACCTTAGTTGCACACCTTAGCTTGTTTTCTTTTTGTCTCTATACTTCTGAACTTGTTTTATTGCTTCTAAACTTATCACACTGCTTCTGATCATTTTTTTTATTGCATCTGATTAAGTTCTTATGAATCTCTTTGTGTTTATTTTGTTAAGTATTTTTTTTTTCCACATTCAATTGGGGGAGTAAAGTATATTTATTTTTTTCTCATCTCTTTCTTTTTGTCTTTTTTTATATACTTTTTGTTGATGACAATGAAGGTGAGAAAAAACACAAGAAGGGGGGGTTAAATTGTGTTTTCAAAAACTTCTCCTTCTTACGTTATAAAAACTGTTCCCAGGATCAGAGTCTGATAGAGTTCAGAGTCTGACTTGTGTTCAGAGTCTTAATGCAACGGATAGAGAGTAAGAGAGCAGAGAAAGAAAGAACACAAGCAGTTATACAGGTTCCTTCCACAAATTGGAAGTAGTCCTGTCCCCCTCGCACTTCCAAGGAGAGTTTCACTAAAATGTAATATCAAATTACAAGTTGCTCAAACACAAAATAAGAGGCTTCTCAATGCTCAAGGACAACTCCAAGAGACTTCCTTTGCTCAACCACAACTGAAAGAGACTTCTATGCTCAATCACAAAAGAAAGAGACTTCTATGCTCAATCACAAAGGAAAGAGACTTATATGCTTAATCACAAAAGAAAGATACTTCTATGCTCAATCACAAAAGAAAGATACTTCTCTAAACAATTACAAAGAATTGAAAAGGGTTTTGAATACTTGATATACAATCAGAGGTATTCACAAAACAATGCAAACAGAACAAACTCTGTTTTTCTAGACAGACACTTAAGAATTCTACGATATGAACTTTTGTAAGAATTCTCTAAGTTGTTGATGTGAATAAAATTTTGCAGCGTTTTGGCTCAGATAATATATGTTGGTCTTCTCTTCATATATGTATTGTTCTTCAAGTCTTCATCCCTATTTATAGAGGATTTGAGAGACGTTGTGAACTAGCCGGTACATCAACTTGTCTTGTCTGAAGCTTTGATTCTTCACCATTGATCTTTTGCCCGATTTGATAATTGTCCTATGAAAAATCAATTTCAAATCCATTCCAATAGAGAAGGAACAATGTCTGCAAACATTACTGTTATTCTTGTCTTGATGTAGAGACAAGATACAGAGTTGGTGGTTGCAGAGGCAAGCGCAGAGTTAGTGGTTTTACACTTCGTACACTGTACTTTGTCAATGCTCTTAAGCTTCTGGTGAAGTAGCTTCTGATGACGTGGCTTCATGAGCTCTTTTCCTTCAGACGCACTAAGCTTCTGATGACGTCATCTTCAGGAGCGCTTTTCTTCAGGAGCTTTAAGCTTCAATTGACAATTTTTAATACCTTGTTATCATTAAAACTCAGAAAGGTGATTTTGCGAAACACCCTTTGTTCCAACAATCTCCCCCTTTTTAATGATGACAAACACAAATATTTAAAAAGAATCAATTGTTATTAACTTAATTAACGAGCTGACTTTGGGGTTCTCAGGTTTGTAAGCTCTGACTCCCCCTGAGTCTGATAGTCTTTAAGGTGAGGTTTGTAAGCTCCCCCTAAGTCCTATTCAGGTTAATTAAATTCATTTTAGGCATTAAAAAATAAATAATTCGCAGTATTCGCACATGATCTAAAAGACTTGAGATAGAAAAATTCTCCTAAATAAAATTGCTATTGAATTTTATTTTAGCTTGGGCTCAGAGTCTTTATTAAATACTTCTATTACTCCCCCTTTTGTCATTAACAAAAAAAAAACGAAAGAGAGGTGAAGAAAAACATGTGAACAAAGAAAAATTGATTCTGAAAAAAAAAATATATATTTAAAGATATACACAAAATCAAAGTTTCAAAAGCAAAACAATGAAACTAAGCAATAATAAAAAAAGTATGCATCTAAGGGTTGGGTTGTTGTTGTTGTTGTTGAATCAATGCCATCATACGTGCAAAGTCCTCAGATTGCTTCTTCAGGAGCTCAGCTTGTTGCTTAACAGTCTCTTCAAAAGCTAACTGTCTCTGAAGGAGAGAATCTTTTCTAGCCTTGGATTCTTCCTGCTGTTTCAACACTTTCTGTTTAAGCATCTTGAGCACCTTAGCTTCTCTAGATACATAGTCTGATTCTAAGTAGAAAGGAGCATTGGCTAGATACAGAAGTGGACCTTTAGCTTGCTCAGCTGAGTGCAAAATCCTTAAGTGACGTCTAAGTGCAGCAGCTTGGATTCGAAGGCATTTCTGGCTTACAACATTTATTAGTTCAGAAGCTTTGCTCTTCAAAGTTGACCATTGATCCTCATAGTCAACAGATAGAGTAGGAACTCTTCTTAGTTGCACTAGATCTTGCATTTCCTTACTGATTTTTAACAATTCAGCCTCAATGTATTCAGATTCCAGAATATTTATGGGTGGTTGTTCAAGGATCTAGATATGTGATGGAGATGAAGGTTGGTTAGAAGCACTAATTGTTAGGTTTTGTACTGGAATGGTCTTATCTTGAGCTTGAGTTTGGATTGATGTTGGTTCAGGATCATTTTGTTGAGTAGGTTTTGGTAATTGTTGGTTAACTAAATCAATCTTTTCAGGGGCTGATTTAGTGGATTTTTGTGGAGTTTCAATTAATTCACCACCTAAATGTTTCTCTAAAGAGAACAAGTTTGAAGGTGAACCAAAATTAGGTAGGTCAGAAATAGATGGCTCTTCAGGATCTTTAGAATCTTCAGCAGTTGCTGAAGGCTGAGCCTTCTGAAGGGGTTTTAGCCGGGTAGGTTGAGATGATTTCTGACTTGTTGAGTCCATTACGACCTCAGCAAGTTCAGTACCAGTTAGGACAAGTGTTGGGTTGATTCTAATTGATGGTTTAGGTTTATGAATAAGTTTAGGCAGCATGTTGATTCTCTGACTAAGAGATATGTTGTCTTGGTCAGAATCATTTGAGGGTGATGGTGAAGGTGAGATGATGGGGGAAACTGAAATCTGAGTTACCTTGGCTGAGTTGTGATCAGAAGGATTACCTGAGAGAGGAGTTTCTGATCTGTCAGCTTCTGAAGTAGACTCTGGAGCAGCAGATTCTGGAACAGATCCTGAAGCACCAGCTTCTGATGTTCCTTGATTCTTCTCCAGAACCTTCCCAGCTTCCTTCACAACATCTTATGCAGCAATTTCTTTCACCTCAGCAATCTTTTCCACATAGTATACATCACAATTTTCTTGCCCAATAGCCTTGAGCTTTTCATCCCTCTCCAAGAGGTATTGTGCAGTCAGTTTTTTCTTTTCTGCTATCAGCTTATCAGCACGTTCGTTAGCCATACTGGCCATAGCAGGAGTCACAACAACCATTGGAGAGACGGTCTCAGCAGTTTGCTGTCTTTTTCCAGGTCTTACTTCTTGTTCTTCTTCATCCATTTCTTTAAGAGCTAATTTCACCTCCTCATTGGTGATTGAAGTATCTCATTTACCCTTTTTCGTTTAGGAGCAGGAGCAGAAGCACTATCGTAGTTTGTTGCTTCAGACTTAGCCACCTTATGTTTCTTGGCCTTAACAACATGAGCTTCTGATTTTGTATCTACCTTTGTCCTTTTGCCCTTGACTCTGAGAATATGACTTGTTGGGTTAAGATTCACTTTGTAAAGGGATAGAACTTTCATCATTTACCACAAGGTGTCTTGACTCTTTCTCTATCGCAGGGTGAGGGGTGGGATGTGCTTGCACTTACTCGGACTAGTAGTAGAATAAGAAATGTGATATTTGATCCAGTGCTAAGCATGACTACTAGTATATATAGTAGGTAAGTTGGGTTTTGGTTGTCAGGCCTTTACTTGACGGTTATCCCTGAAGGACAGGTGTGATCATCTAGGCGGTCATTCGACGTTGGATCTGGATTGAACGGTCAGGATCTATTGGTCCATAACATATCCAAGAAATTTAAGGTGTGTCCATTATATGATATCGTCTTATCTCAGATCTTGGATCAGACCCGAGTCTAGTCAAATGGTCCTTGGTCCAATGAAAAACATTATTGATCTTTATGAATAAAAGGGCTATTTATAAATTAACATTTTAAAAAAAAAAAGTAATTTCATCAAAAAAATCATTTCAATGAAATCAACAACCTCTTCATCTTGAGCCATATTAGCCTTGAATTCACTCATAAATTGCATATTGTGAATAATATTTGCACACAAGCTTCACATGTTAGAGTCCATCCCATTATGGTACGGTCAAAATCATCCTGAACTATTACTTCCTCTTGTTGTTCCTCACAAAAGAAACTCAACTAGTTCTAGATCATCATCACGATTCTTGTAAAAAAAAAATAGAGGGGGTTTCTATTTCTGCAGTAGATCCATTCATGTTTTGTTGTTGAGTTGAAATCATTGTATTTTGAGCCAAATTTCCATTTGGATCCGTCTTAACACTGAATGTTATTACTATCATTAGCGATAGCTTTAACATTATTCAAAGTTATCTCGCTTTGTTGTTATTTCTTGCAACAATATTCACCTTCCTATGCTCTTGCCTCGTCGATTTTCTTTAGATATTATCCTTAACATCAACAATGTTCACCAAGTAGTAACCAATGCTAAGAACAAATATTTTGTAGAGATTACTAAAATCGTTAGATTTTCGTAATCTAATTAAAAAAAAAGAAGGTAAAACCTTTTATTATCAACCAAAATGTGTATCTAATACTTGCTTTAAAGTTCATATTGACCAAAACTCTAACTAAATGACCAAAAAATCTAAAAAACATAGATTTGTTGGATGTGTCATCCTTGCAAATAAATTAAAGTACCGTCATATATTCAACAAGCTATGGCATTTTAAAATATATACTTTTCAGAAACTTTTGATAAATATTAGTTGATATATAGTTATTACACATATTGGATTTTTTTATTAAATAATAAATAGTTTAATTATTGGTTTAAAGAGCAACGATCACAAATCAACTTTCAAATTGATAGAGTACATCAGATATAAATATCGGTAAAAATGTAAAGGGTGAATCTGCGAACAAAATAATATGATAAAATCTAAGTCACCGAAATAATCATGCTTTCGGATCAGCAACATTGACGTACAAATCATTGATTGAATTTGTAATTGACTGATATCGATCTTTCAATAGAAACTAAACGAATACAGCGACAAAACGCGAAATCAAACACCGCAAAAGACGACGAACAACACAACGCCGTACTTAGACGACAAAATCAAAAAAACACAAGGAAAAACTTATATATGTGAAAACCACTTATTTAAATTGAAAGAAAAGATGGAAAAAGATGTAAAGAGGTGATTCTAGATCAAAAAATAACCTAAAACCAATCTCTCCTCGATGAAGGAAGAAGAAATAAAGTTTAAAAAGAAATTAAAATTTCTCTCATTAGAAAACAAGGACCGGTTGCACATGAAGTGTAGAAATTCATGTTATAAATTAATTATAACATCACAAAACATATTCTTTTGACAGCATAATATAACAAAACATGATAATATAAACTAAATGTTTAGTCCAGGTACCAGGAACATGAGTGATGCTATATACTGTCATTATGCAGCACCAGTCGACTCTCGTACAAACACAACAAGATACCTCGACATTTTTAAAGTTAAATATTATTTTTTATTTTCATAAAAACTGTTTTATAAGTTGAACATCTATTTATATGATAACTTTTAAAACAACTAAAATTTTATAAAAAAAAATAAGGTATTGACACAAAAATCAAATCAGTAAAGAGAAAAAATAAAAACATAATATAAGTATGAGAGATAAAGTTATATCCCAAAGTTATTAAAAAATTGTTGTTCAAATATCATTTCTCATCGTAAAACTACACTCAATTTTTGTAGGTGGAATGAATGGATGGCAACACAGTTGAGATGTCACTTGTTTTGCATGATATTTTTGCACTCTATTTTGTTTAAAACAATATATTCTGGTTTTGTCTAACAATTCTTTATTCTTAATTTTATGCTCAACATAACCCTCGTAATTTTTATCTCACAATTTCATCTTTTCGACTTCTACTGACAACTTTTTTTATACTCAATTTTTAATTATTGCAATACAAATTTACATTTGTTTTTTTATATAAATATGGAATATTAATTAAAAACACTCGAATTATTGTTTTAAATTGTTCTAAAATTTCTATGTAAATGAAATATAGTTGTATTATGAAATAAAAAAATGGTTAATTCAATTCAATTCAAGACTAAGATTTTGGTTTATTCAACTATATTAGTAGCAATAATTTTCAACATGATCTAAATTACTCATCTATTCAACTGAATTAACAATAATTTTGCATGTGACTAACTAGGTCTATTGAGCTTGTAACCAAAATATGGATTGCAACAAAAAAAAGAAGGTATCATGTCGATGTACCAAAAAAGGGGGACATGCATGAATAAGTTTTGTAAGAGATTCTAGAAGATCTATGTCAATACAAGTTTGTTTAGAACACTTATTTGAATTGTTAGAGGAAAAATGTTTGATGAACATCTTGAGTGAGAAAGCGATAAAAGAGTGATATGATAAACATGATAAATTTATAATATGATAAAAAAAATATAGACCGAAAGTGAAGTGTTGAAAGAGTGTGGGAAAAGTTAAAAAATTATGAGCTATGCTATACATAGCGACGGGAATGATCCCGAATTTATCAAGAATGAAAAACAGGCCAATTAAAATTATTTTTTAGAGGAAAACAGGGAAAACATGACAATTGGAATTAAAAATGAAAACAAGCGTTACGCTTAAATTTGCCTTCGTGAGACTTTCTTGATAAAAAAATCCGCTTGATCTAGCATTTCTGAAAAATTATATATCGACAACCATTTTAAGACAACATAAACCCACTTGGGTTGTCTTGGTGGTATTGACTTGTGACCTGGGAGTGTGCCCCTCCTCGTAGTCTTAAGTTCGATTCTCTCCGATGTCAATTTAAATTGGCTAATTTAACTTCTTCAAAAAAATTTTAAGACAACCTAATGAAAAACCTTTTATACAAAATCATTTTAGTTATTTAATGATTTTTTGCTTGTTTCGGTTCTAATGTCAATATCCACATTGTCTTATATATTTTTTATCGTTCCATAAGTTTTGGGAAAACAGTTGTTCAAATAACGTACATTAAAAAATTAGGGTTCTAAATATCATTTTGTTGTTAGAGATATGCCGACTTGGCGACTTATTTCAAAAACTACAACAAGTCTGTACGTGATTCACTCCTTCAAAAAAAAAAGTGTGTACGTGATTCATATCAAATATCTCGATATTAAATATTAAAAGCCATCACGTAATTATCATTATTTGGACAATACTGCATGACACTGTCCTTAAATAGAACAAGTAAAGAAGAAATTCTCAAAAACATAGCAATCTTCACTTCATTTCCAATTTCTCAAAATCATCAAAATGAAGGATACTTTAGTTCTTTACCCAGCCCTAGGAAAAGGACACCTAAACTCTATGATTGAGTTAGGTAAACTCATATTAACACATAACCCTTCATATTCCATCACAATTCTTATCCTCACCCCACCAAATACCACCTTGCAACCACCACAACAGATCCAAAAACTCACAACCACCTTTGGTTGTGAATCTTTTCCATCTATTACTTTCCATCACATTCCTCCTATTTCATTCCCAGTTACACTCCCACCTCACATAGTCCCACTTGAAGTTTGTGGTCGTAGCAACCACCATGTTAATCATATTCTTCAATCCATTTCAAAAACCTCAAACCTTAAAGGTGTTATTTTGGATTTCATGAACTATAGCACAAATCAAATCACTTCAACTCTTGATATACCAACTTACTTTTTCTACACTTCAGGAGCTTCAACTCTTGCTGTTTTTCTTCAACTTCCAACCATTCATCAAAATACCACAAAATCACTTAAAGAGTTTCACATGTATCCTAGAATCCCTGGGCTACCATTGGTTCCTATAGTTGATATGCCAGATGAAGTGAAGGATCGTGAGAGTAAAAGTTACAAGGTTTTCTTGGATATGGCAACAAGTATGAAGGAAAGTGATGGAGTTATCGTAAACACTTTCGATGCCATTGAAGGAAGAGCTGCAAAAGCTCTGAAAGCAGGGTTGTGTCTTCCAGAAGGAACAACACCTCCATTGTTTTGTATTGGACCAATGATTTCACCTCCTTGTAAGGATGAAGATGAAAGAGGGAGTTCATGTTTGAGTTGGCTGGACTCGCAACCTAGTCAAAGTGTGGTGTTGTTGAGTTTTGGAAGCATGGGAAGATTTTCTAGGGCTCAGTTGAATGAGATAGCTATTGGATTGGAGAAAAGTGAGCAAAGATTCATGTGGGTTGTTAGGAGTGAGCCAGACTCAGAAGAACTAAGTTTGGATGAGTTATTGCCGGAAGGGTTTTTGGATAGGACAAAGGAAAAAGGAATGGTTGTGAGGAACTGGGCCCCACAAGTTGCGATATTGAGTCACAACTCCGTGGGTGGATTTGTGACTCATTGTGGATGGAACTCGGTGTTGGAAGCTATTTGTGAAGGGGTACCAATGATTGCATGGCCTTTGTTCGCAGAACAAAGGCTAAATAGATTGGTTTTAGTCGAAGAAATGAAGGTGGCTTTGAAATTAAACCAATCAGAAAATAAGTTTGTGAGTGGCACGGAGTTGGGTGAGAGAGTTAAGGAATTGATGGAATCAAACCGTGGAAAGGATATTAAAGAAAGGATTTTGAAAATGAAAATAAGTGCTAAGGAAGCAAGAGGAGGAGGTGGATCTTCTCTTGTTGATTTGAAGAAGTTGGGAGATTCATGGAGGGAGCATGCTTCTTGGAATAGTTTATCACCAAATTCCCCTTTTCTTCTTCGTTGAAAATTAGAAATAGATCTTTGGAGGGAATAAAATTCGAAAAGTGTGTCCATGCCAATAAAAAAATTATAAATATTTGTAATATATTGAGATGTAAATTAAAATTAGTAGGATCTTTTTTATGTCATGAAGAATGTCCATGCATCATATGTCGTATCATTTTTCTGAATTATTTTCTGATAAAAAAATATGTGTGGCTGCTCGCTTGTATGTCTGTCATAAGCTAATATGTTAATTTTAATTTTTAATCACTTTATAATCAATAGATTTTGAGGCAAGAGATGCTATATTTTTTTTATCAATAAAGCACAACTATATTAAAACAAATTAGTATAAGACGTAACGACACTTATGTGATATCATTAACAAAGGCTTCTTTAATACAATCATACAACTAAAAAAATATTTAGTTCTACACAACTCCAAATCAAATACCTTAGACATATACAATCAAGGACGGATCTATGAATGTATTTTTATTAAACAATTAGTGACCAAAATTACGATGAAAATATCGATAACTATTTCCGTCGCTAAACAAATTAAAAACCGATTTTTATATTTTATAGACCGAAATTTCGGTTGCTAAAGAAGATTATAGTAGTATCAATATATTTTAGACAAGTAGCATTTATAAAACAAATGGGATCTTTCATAATGAAACCAAAATATGAGATATCTTCTAAGGGCTTATCGAAACTATCTACCACCACTCCAGTTCAATTTATTCTCTTTAACTTTATTTTGCATTTTTCTAGTTGCTTTCGCCAAGGGAAGAGATGATAGATACCTTTACTTGTATGAAAAAAAATAAAATAAAAGAGATGATACCCTTTTGTTGGTCTTAATAGAGAAAGGGAGCCCTAGTAATTTAAATTTAGATGAAGAGATAAGTAAAGTTTGAGCTGTTAAAAAAAAAAAGAATAAGTAAAGTTTGATAACAGATTTTTTCATTAAGGAATCAAACAAATACATATTCAGAGTGATTTGTCATTTCATAGAGCATATTAATTTTTTTTTATAAGTCAAAAGAATGGACACACATCAAGGGAGGCTCAAAAGAGACCCCTATCTTAAGCCACCTAACTCGGAAAAATTATTAAAAAAAAGAAAACATATGTACAAGAGGAGGGACCACACCAAAACTCTCAAAAGGAAAAACACAACAAAAAAGAAAAAGTGATCCTAAAAGAAAAAATGCTGCTCAACCACCTTGAATTCACCCTTGGAACGAGTGTTATAGGAATTAACTTAGTTGAGTTATTCCTTTTGCTTCTTCGTCATATAAGGCGTAAACTATTCTACTGAAGCATCTTTCTCCATAACCCTTATTTGTCGAAGCAAGTCAAGGTCCTTCTGAAGCACAGGGCAACGATGTTGGGGGTCACCACCTCTTGTGTGTCATTCTCAGTAGACATCAGTGTCTCTGAGACATTTGTTTCCAATTGTGTCATTGACTACTTCTTCACATGGAATATCAATATGGACATAACCGGTGTCAAAATAGGCTCCTCCTCAATCGCTAGAGCACATTAATCCACTTAACTTCATTCGCTTAATTATTAATTTAAAAATTTATATTACTGCCACTTGAAAATGTATTTTGGTGCCAAACAATAGAGTATAGGGTGGTGGCTTATCTCATCCGTGCTCAAAGTCACCGGGTAGCTCAATCACAGTTTGAAGAGTGTACATAGTTAAGATTTATCTTTTGGGTAAATAAATCAAGAAAATTCCAGCATATTTATTATTGTATGATAATAATAATAATAATAACCGACCAAAACATAAAAACAATGAGAATTCATAATACTTATCAACCATACCACAAATAGGCTGGAAATCCTACAAAATAACAAATAAAGTAATTAATAAATCATTGAATGTAACTATCAATTGACAATAATAGAAAGCCACTAGGTAGATAGATGTTGAAAAAGGATGAACTAGCACTCTAATGAAAGTGAGTGTACTTGTTGAAATATCAATAAGTTGACTTGGGTGGTACAACTACAAGCACTAAAAAGCAACAAGAGGACCATATGATGAAGAGAAAAATAGGGATTTTTTTTAGGCCCTACTTTTGAAAAAGAATAATAATCCAATCAACGTTACATTCAAATAAATATCAAACATGTCCTACTTTTAATTTTCCCCTTGCATAACGCCATTTGAGATTGCACCATCATCCTCTAGGATGACTCCATCTCAGTTGGCGCCATTCTACTAGCTTTTTTTTTTTCATTTATTTTTTGGCTTAATAATTTATATTTCCTTCATCATGGCCCAATTTCAGTTGACACCATCTTACCAAATTTTTATATTATTTCTGTTTTGTTTATTTTTTTGGCTAAAAATTTATTATTTAAATAATTAATTGAAAAAATCATATTAACTAATAATAGATATTAATCAATATAAATAATTAATAGAAAAAAAATTAAAATAACATAATAATATAGATTGATAAATATTATAGTGAAAAGTATTTAAATATAAATATTACATTAAATTTTAGTCTTTCTAACTACTTTATGTCTGCCCGTTCCACATCTTCTTGGTATTGGCACACAAGTGGACTTTTGTTGTTGAATTATTGGTTCTTCATCTTCTTCGTCCCCATCTTCTTCATCATTGTAACTCTCACTTCGACTTTGGGTTGGTTCGGGTGGTGGTAACGCAGAAGAACTTGTTTGACCTGGTCACTCATTAACATTCCCGACATTGATGTTTCTACCAAAAAATTATTCATTGAGTTATCATCATAAACATTTTGTGGTTCGTCGTTACACATACTTCGCAAAAATTGATTTGTGTCATTTGTGAAACCAAAATCATTTAAGTTGATCAGAGAATTGGTAGGGACATTGGAGGTTTGGGTTTGTGATTGTGTTGTTGGTAAGAGTTATAATAATAATAAAATAATTAGATTCAAATGATTAATGAACTCCATCAAAAGATAAATTATTGAAAAAGTTTTTAGTTTGATTTTTTCGTTGAATATTTTTTGATAAGAGCTTATTTATCATTCGATGGAACTTCAAATTAATAGGGTTCATTTATGTTAAGAACCGGAGGGATAAAAAGAAAGAAAGTTAAGAGCTATAATAGTTGTCTGGTTTTGGTTTTTTTACCATTGCATTACTTTTGTTTATTGTTTGTTTTTGTTGCATTGCTTTTTTATTTTAGTATGTCGATAAAGAGACATACATTAAGATAAATCATAAACACATGTTTATAAGTGAGAGTGATCATCAATTTACAAACCAATTTTGTGATCATTACTCAACCTAAATTTTGTTAAAAAAGTTTATCGTTACCATAGCAAGTCTTACTGTTGTTTAATAGTGATTAATTTCTATTGAAAACTTTATAGTATACAATGTGGATTCTTTACTTTCAAATAAGGGATAAGCTAAAAAACACTCCGACCTCTCTCTTTTAATCTAACAGCCGCCGCATCCCTTCCCTTCTTATCCAAACCGCTCCGAGGAGTCCTCTACTCCGCATCACTGATTCGCCTATTAGACTGTATTTTATCTTGTGTATATTCGACAAGTAAACCAAGGTTTAAAGCTGCAAAATTATCTAAGTCCATGATTGGAGTTGCCGAGTTCGACCGATACTAAGAGTATTTGACAGAAGCCACAGTTCGACATGTTGTTAATTCATTAAAGAAGTTGGTTTCAACTGTCCAGACACGTGGAAGGCATGCAGTTTCATGTCGAAGAAATGCAGTTTTTAGGTTCTGCAATTATTTTCTATATGTATATATAATAGTTTTTTCATAAGAAAAACGGGTCGCAAATCACTTATATATTTCTAGCACTCAAAGTACCAGCAACTAAAGAAAAGAGTCACAAAATGAATGTAATCTGATTTGTCGAACCACCTTTACATTAATGCCATGCAATTTACCTTTTCTTTAAGTTTATGCATTTAAAATTTTAAGTCTTTTACTTGCATTTTCTTTACTGATCTCTGTCGAAAGACGGTTATTTTCATACAAAAAAAAAACGATTTTCTTCATCTTGTTCATAAAGCAACCTATGAATATGATGAACATTCATGTATTTTCTTGTAAAAGATTACACAACATATCCTAGGATTTCTGGTTTGATCATGCTTGTAATAATCAAAACTAGTCCTATTGTTTATCCAAAAACACCGGTAAACACCACCCTTATGGGTCGGATTGTCCTTTTGTCCACGATTTTCTGTTTCGTTGTCGGTTTGAAAACCCACATAGGTTTTGGTCCTAGGTGCTTTCATCACATGACTCTGGCGTTTTTTGGGCCGAGATGGTTGAAAATCCGGTGTTGCTAGATATGCAACATCTAGGTCGGTTTCTTTGGTTGTTGTTTAAATCCATGTTATCTTCCTTGGAGGTGGCGGCGATAATGGTTCTATGTTTCACTTGCAAGATGGCCGCAGTTCATTTTTGGCTTTGTTTTCCTGATTCCATTACAAATTTGTTGAGATTTGCTGGGTTTCAAATTTTCAGGATTGCATCAGTCGTGTAAGAATTGATGGGTCACATGTCGGAAGAAAATGTTCAGTTTCGACATAATTTCGATCATGTGTATTATGTGGTTTTGTACCCAGGTCATCCTTCTGTTTGGCATAGGCCGGTGTGGATTTGAAAGAATTGTTAATGCTTGCTGATGTGCAGGGAGTTGATGGATCTTGAATTGTTTCTGTGTTGGCAAACAATTCATACACCAATTTAATAATAGTTGTCATTCACTTTCTTTGATTTGGACTGTGAGACTCAAAATGGTCGTTTAGCTTGCTGCCATTGTTGCAGGAAGTTGATTGTACATGAACTGCCTCCATGTTGACAGAGGGTTCAATCACCACATCGAAGACTTTTAGTTAGTTTTAGAATTAATTAGAGGTACATACACTTGTGTGTTGTATTATAATTTTTGTATCACCCGTTTGGAATCGACATACACTCTTGTGTGTTTTTACTGGGTTATGTTTATGTCTCTCCAATTTTTATGTATTTTTCCCTTTTTTAATAATATTTATTAGCATTTGACAAAAGATTAGAGTATGGTACCAACTTAGTTGATAACCTTTCTTTTTGATGTTATTTTGCTTTGGTCTTATAAAAAAAATAGGGAAATGTTAACTTTTGTCTTGGGGCACAAGTTTAGAAACTAAACATATAAACTTTTTTTTGGAAATTGTGCATTCAATATATTAAAAGTTTGAAATTTTGTCTTTTCAATACAAAAGTTATTTTTTAATTCCATTTTTAATTTCTTAACTTGTGTCCTAAACGCACAAATTAACCTGACAAAAAAATAAAGGGTGAAAAAGGAATGACGACACAAGCAGCGGTTGCAAAAAGAGACAAATCTTGTTTGATTTTTTAAAGTTTTTAAAAATATATCAAGTTTCAAGGTTGTATCAGTAAGAAGGAAGTATTGCATAATTTTTTCTTTTTTGAGGGAAGGAAGTATTGCATAATTATAAGTATTAATTAATAATTTTAAATATATAATTTAATTATTTTGTTTTTCTACCTTGTCACAAATATATTTGTTTCTATGGAATCTATTGAAGTTTGTCTTGTCCTCTCTTCCAGTTTACTTTCTTTCTTTTTTCAAAGCTCCTGCAGGTATAATTTCGTCACGTCAGCTAATTAGTGACGTGACAGTGATTAAATGAGGAGAGTGACGAAATTTTAAATGATTAAACTTTGAAAGGGTTGCCAGGATTAACGATTATAGAGACCAATTTTTAAATGACCCCTAATTACAGGGACGAAACACATATTAAAGTCTTGTTTATAATATCTCATTTTAGCTTTTTCAACAAAATAAATGTATATGCTTCTAAATGAAGTGCTCAAATACATGTCATCCACAAGTATTTTCCGTAGTGTGATGCAAGATACATGCACTTATGTAATTAATAGTTTTTAAATATATATTCGGGCCATGCAGCCTAGCTAGTAGCACATGACTCTGCCCTGCTTGGAGGATACGTGGACCAAAATCATAGCAGACGATTACATAACCTAAATAGTTTTGTTGCCATACCATAATAAACTATAAGTTTAATGGTTATTATTGACAATGTAAAAATTAGTTTTACATTGTGAGGTCGTGATCAAATTAATCATCCTTTTCTGCACCGTCCAAAAGCATGTGCTCGCAATCTAGGTCCCAATAAACAAGCACAATCTATTAGACCAATTACATTCTTCCATTTTTTTATAGACTGCCCAAGAGCCTGTGTTGCAACTGCAAGGTTCAAACCACAAAATTGTACATGCCTCCATGATTGTCATATTCCGTAATGTTCGACAGTTAAAGATCTCGTCGTCTTTAACCGTCGACTAAAGACTATGAACGGCAACCTGCTTCTTTACAAAAGATAAGGCCTTGAGATGAAGTAGCTCAAAGAGGGAAAAAAGAGTGAGAAGGAAAGCCTAATTGTCTCTCCTAAAGAAGGAAAATGAAAAATTCATTAATGAAAAAATTAATAATAACAGGGAAAAGAATATGTATTTTCGCGGGTCTGGGTTTTATGTTTTATTTGGGCTAAAAAAAATTTAGTCAATTTTTGGCTAAATGTTTGTTTTATGTATTTTTTACCAAAAAAAAATGATTGAGTTATGCGAATGAATTGGTGAGGTGAGGAAGCTGAAAATGATTGAAGAGGAGAGTAATTGGAGACGCAAAGATTCAGTGGTGACGTGAAGTAGCTCAAAGATGGAAAATTGTGTGAGAAGGAAAGCCTAACTATTCCTATGTTAGAGGGAAAATGAAAATTTCTTTAAAGAAAAAAAATAAGAACAAGAGGGAAATGAAAAGGTATCTTCGCGGGCCTGAATTTCATGTTTAATTTGGGCTACATGTCTTTTTGTTCAATTTTTGGCCAAATGTTAGTTTTTATTTCTTTCCTTTTTTTTACCAAAAACTTATTATTTTTTCCTTTACTTGCCAAAAAAAAAAACAATTGAGTGATGTGAGTGAATTAGTGAGGTGAGAAAGCTGAAAACAACTGAGTGAAATGACTAAAGAGATGAGAAATCAGTGATGCAAAGATACGACAGTGAGGTCAAGTATCTCAAAGAAGAAAAATGAAGTGAAAGCGAAACCCTAATTATTTCTTCTACAGGGAAAATGAAAATTTCATTAAAGAAAAAAAAGTGAATAAGAGGGAAATGAAAAGCTATCTTCATGGGGTGGATTTCATGTTTCATTTGGGCTAAATGTCTTTTTGGTCAATTTTTGGCTAAATGTTTGTTTTTAGAGGAATGCTAGCAACACACATTCTAACACACACTTTTCAACACACTCCATTTGATTGGTTAAAATTCACATGGGCCCTACCAAACCATGTGGGTCCCATATACATTTGGTGGGTCCCATGTGAATATTAACCAATCAAAGAGAGTGTGTTGATAAGTGTGTGTTGCTAGCATTTCTCTTGTTTTTATTTCTTTTTTACCAAAAAAATGATTCTTTTTTTCCTTTACTTACCAAAAAAAAAAACAATTGAGTGATGTCAGTGAATCAGTGAGGTAAGGAATCTGAAAATGATTGAGTGAAATGATTAAAGAGGTGAGAAATCGGTGATGCAATGATACGGTGGTGAGGTAAAGTAGTTCAAAGAGGGAAAATGGAGTGAGAAAGAAACACTAACTAGTTCTACTGAAGAGGGAAAATGAAAATTTCAATATAGAAAACAATAAGAACGAGAGAGAAATGAAAAGGTATCTTCGCGGCCTTGATAACATGTTTTATTTGGGATAAAAAAATTGGTCAATTTTTGGCTACATGTTTGTTTTTAATTTTTCTTTACAAAAAAAAAAGGATTCTTTTTTCCTTTATTTATAAAAAAAAAAAAAGAACGAGTAAGGCGAGTGAATCAGTGAAGTGAGGAAGATGAAAATGATTGATTGAAATGATTGAAGAGGTGAGAAATCGGTGATGCAAAGATACGGTGGTGAGGCGAAGTGTAACACCCTATTTCCCGTCGATAATTATTAAATAATAGGAATAAATTTAATAATTAGGATGTTACAAAACTTCACATGATATCAATGTTTTTCTTTACTTTCCTTTGTTTTATATATTTTTTGTTAATGACAAAAGGGGGAGTAGAAGAAAGTATTTGATTAAGACTCTGAGCCCAAGTT